>JAABUQ010000426.1_pt1 | contig 97130 bp, 73 predicted proteins | sample 5560001 | NCBI WGS metagenome assembly JAABUQ01 (sample SAMN10711888, study PRJNA513371) | rock metagenome | isolation source: Antarctica rocks | place: Antarctica: Victoria Land, Finger Mt nord | collected 2015-12-18
TGATAGTTCAAAGATTTTCATGGCGGCATCAAATGCCATTTGGTATACTTCCAAATCCTCATGACTTTTAATTGGTTCTTTTCTCATCTCCCCTGTCCCCCGGGGGGGGGGGGGGGGGGGGGGGGCGCGCCCCGGTGGGGGGGGGGGCGGGGGTGCTCCCAAATGCCGGGGTCGAGGGCGCGGTCCGGTTGGCGTTGGTGATCGTGTTGGGGATGGAGGGAGACTGGTTGCCGGCCGTGGTGTTCACGCCGAAGAGGGTGAAGACCGGCCCGATGGTGCTGCCCGGCTTGTAATTCCGGTTCACGCCGAACTGGGCGGGCGTGGTCCCCTTGTAGCGGACGTAGGCTCCCTTGGGCACGAACTCGTACCTGGGCTGGAGGTGCTGGAGGTCCTTGAAGTTCCGCTGGGCCGTCGGGGCGATCAGGAAGCCGTTGCGGGAAGCCCGCTGACGATCGGTGATCGTGTAGGCGTCGGGCAGGGGCAGGATGTACTTGCTCAGGAGCTTGAACTGGGCGATCGAGACCGACCCCTGGAGCTGGCCGTGGACGGAGTAGTCGAAGTAGTTGAACCGCCGCTGGAGGACGTCGGGCTGGTCGGGCGTCTCGCCGGTGAGGGTGAACGCCTGGTCGATGGCCGAGCGGGAGACGCCGCCGAGAAGCCGGGCCATGGCACCGGCCTCGGGCAGGCCCATCGCGGTCGAGTTATCGACGAAGTTCTGGATCTCGGCGGAGGTGATCAGGCCGTCGTGGTTGACGTCGATGATGTTGAAGGTCTTGTGCAGCAGCAGGTAATCGATGGCGACCTTGCCCTCGATCGAGGCGACCGCGTTGGACACGCTCACCCGGGCATACGAGCGGGACACGGTGGTCCCCAGCAGGTTGGGCGGGCCGGCGACGGTCAGGTCGTCGTTGACGTCGGTCGCCGGGACGGCGGTGTAGGCGAGGATCGCGTTGATCCCGTTGGGGTTGTTGTACGCCTTGAGGTCGAAGAGGCTGTGCGCCCCGAAGTTCAAGGTCTTGGCCCCGACCGGCGTGGTCAGGTAGCCGGAGTCGGTCGTGCCGACCCGGTTGATCTGGTTCCAGTATTCGAGGGCCGAGCTGACCAGCGAATACGCACCGGTGACGATGGCCGAGGAGACCGACGTGCCGCCCTGCTGGAAGACGTTGTTGTCGAACCCGTCGCCGACGAAGGTCCGGCGGAAGGTCGGGGCGTCGAGGGCCGGGGCGGCGAAGTCGGTCGTGGCGTTCCGGTTGGCCGCGCCGAGGATCCGGTCGCTGAAGGTGAGGATGCCCGCGCCGCCGGCGGTCGCCCCGCCGGTGCCGCCGCCGGTGCCTCCGGTGCCGCCGCCGGTCGTGCCGCCGCCGAGGCCCTCGGCCGCCGTGAGCACGCCGAGGCTGTTCGAGGTGGCGTTGGTGGTGCCCGTGCCGCCGCCGGTGCCGCCACCGGTGCCACCGCCGCCGGTGCCGCCGCCGGTCCCGCCGGTCGACCCGGAGGCGGCGCCGTTGGTGCTGCCGCCGGAGTCGCCGAGGCTGCCGGCCGAGTTGATCGTGTTGCCGAAGATCAGGACCGGCCCTCGGAGCCGACCGACGATGTTGGTGGGCGGGTCGGTCGGCGGCGTGCTGGAGGTGGGCGAGTAGATGAACGGGTAGGTGCCGGTCACCGAGATCACTTCATTGAGGATCGCCGGGAACGACATCCCGTTCACGTCGCCCACCGAGGTGTTCTGGGCGTTGTTCTGGGCCCCCAGGGTCAAGGTGTTGATCCCGGTGTTCCCGTTGGTCCCGCCGCCGGTGCCGCCGCCGCCGGTGCCGCCGCCGCCTCCGGTGCCGCCGCCGCCACCTCCGGTGCCGCCGCCTCCGGTGCCGCCGCCGCCACCTCCGGTGCCGCCGCCTCCGGTGCCGCCGCCGCCTCCGGTGCCGCCGCCGCCGCCGCCGTTCGCGCCGATCGGGGCCCCGAACTGACCGGCCGCGGCGATCGGGGCGATGCCGGCCCTCAGGAACGTGTCGAGCTGGTTCTTGAAGCTGATCACGACCTGGGGATATTGCTTGTAAGCGGTCTGCTCGGTCTCGAAGGTTTGGGTGGTCCCGAAGGCGAGGCTCGCCGCGATCACCCGGTCATTGTTCTGCGGGCGGAGGGGGTCCTGCACGTAGGGGTGGGCCGTGACGTACTGGAACCCGGCGAAGAGGGCGTTGGTCGATGTGTCCTGATTCGTGGCGAAGGACACCGTGCCGTTGTTGCCCGTGCCGCCAGTGGTCGTGCTGGTGGTCGTCGAGCTGGTGAACGGTGTGAACACGTTGATCGGATTGAGCGTCGCCTGGGGGACGAACTGGGCGATGATCCCGGCGACCGGCGTGCCGTGGCCGTCGGCGGTCAAGGGCGTCGCGGTGCCGGTGGTGCTCCCGTTGCCGTTGCCAGTGCCGCCGGTCCCGCCGCCGGTCCCGCCGCCGGTCCCGCCGCCGGTGCCTCCGGTCCCGGTCGTGCCCGTGCCGAACGAGGCGAAGTCGTCATTGCCGAGGCCGTTGGTGATGGTCGTGCTGACGCCGGGGGCGACCCGGCCGCGGAAGCTGGTGTTGCGGGCATCGACGCCGGTGTCGACCACCGCCACCGCGCTGTTCTGGCCGTCGTAGGGGACGCCGAGGGTCCGCAGGTCGTTCAGGCCGACGAGCGAGCCGGACGACGAGCCGGCGAGGCTGGCGGTCGTCTTGAACTGCCAGATCCCCTGGTCGTCGGCGGCGTACAGGGTCGTGCCGTCGGACGAGAAGGTGATGCTCAGGCTGGAGTTGTTGAACGAATCCGAGCCCAGGCTGTTGTTGGTCGCGAACCCCTGGGCGAAGTCGGACACCCGGCCGAACTGGTCGATCCGGACGATTCGGCCGCCCAGCGAGCCGGGCGGGGCCAGGATCTGGACGGTGCCGATCGCCCCGGCGGTCGAGGCGGAGATACCGCCCTGGCCGGGCCCTTGGACGGGGACGAGCACCGACTGCGGGCCGCCGGCGGCGGCGTTGGGGATCGGCACCGAGACCGCCAGGCCGCTGGCGAGGTCGGAGACGAACAGGCTGCCGGCGTAGATCGGCGCCCCGAAGGTGAACGCCCCGACCCCGCCCGCCTGGCCCCCGCTGGCGCCCGGCGAGCCGTTGACGGCGGTGCTGTTGGCGACCAGCCCCTGCGAGAAGTAGCCGTACTGGTCGAAGGCGATGTCCTGGAACCGGCGGAAGTTGGTGCTGATCGTCGGGTACAGGTCGATGTTGGCGGTCGGGTTGAGCGCCGTGTTCGTGGTGATGCCGGTCCCGGCGCTGACGTTGTTGTTCGGGTCGAACCCGAGGTTGATCAGCAGGTCGCCCTGCAACCCCTGGACGCCGCTGAGGCCGGGGTTGGCCGGGAACGGGCTGTTGGTGACGGTTGTCAGGCCGGGCGTGCCGAAGTCGGCGAAGGTGTCGTAGACCAGCGAGGCATAGTTGCCGTTGGCGGCGGTCAGGCCGGTCTGGGGCCCGAGGCTCAGCGCGGTCTGCTTGACCCCGTTGGGGAGGGCCGAGCTGTTGTTGATCGGCGAGCCGGGGCGGAACTGGTTCGAGTCGAAGTAGAGCGCGGCGAAGCTGGTCGCGCCCGAGCTCGCCGAGGCCGAGGTGAACGACCCGGTGCCGGTGCCGGCGATCAGGCCCCGGAGGAAGGTCTGCTGCTCGACCGGCGGGATCAGGATCGCCGTCGGGTTGAACGTCAACTTGGCCGAGTTGATCGTGTTGTCGGAGAAGGTGGTGAAGGCGCCCAGGAACGTGCCGTCGGGGGCGATCCGGTAGATCGCGTTCTTGGCCGGGTTGGTCCGGTCGACCGACGAGACGAACATCGAGGGGCGGCCGTCGAAGTAGCCTTCGGCGTCGAAGGTGATGTCGTACCAGTTGGTCAGGCCGGTGGTGCTGCCGGCGGAGGCCGCGGCCGAGGTCTGGGTCGGGTCGAGCTGCGGGATGACGGTGTTGAGGTCGAAGAAGACGGTCGACTTGCCGGTCGCCGGGTCGACCCGGTAGATCACGCCCGGGCGATTGATCGCGGTGCCCGCGTTATCGCCGGCCCCTCGGGAGACGGCGAAGACGGCGTTGCCGAACACGCCGCCGGGGCCGCTCCTGATCCGGACGATGTCGCCGCCGAACGAGGTGGTCGGGGTCAGCTCGGAGACCGAGGTGATCGCGGCGGCCTCGGGGAACGCGGCCAGCGCGTTGGTCGCCCCGGTCTGGATCGGCAGGGTTGCCGCCCCGGTCGTGATCGTGATGGCGCCGAGGTTGACGCCGGTCGGCTGGGTGGGATTGGCGGTGAAGGTGGCCGTGGTCGGGAAGATCGACACGAAGGGTGCCAGGAGCTGGCGCTGCTCCAGCGGGACGATCGATTCGAGCCGGGCCGTGCGAGGACGCCGCTGGGCCGGGCCACGCGGCCGGTTTCGGGAAGGGTGAGACATTCCATCATCTCCTAAGCCTAGACTCGTCCATCCTGAACCGAGGCCGAGGCGCCCGGCGTCGCCTCGTGTCGACGCGACCGGCGGTCCCCGTTCCACCGAATGATCCGGAGTTTCCGCGCCACCGAATCCTTCGGTGCGTCGAAAACGCTCGTCATAGTCATCAGGATCGGAAAAAAATCGGCGGGAGATGATCGAAATGGCGGAAATGTGGGATCGAACGGTCGTGACGATCTCCCGAGTGGAGGGGCCGGCCGGGCCCGCTTCGAAATGCCAAGGCGTCCCGAGGTCCGCTGTCGGACCCGGGACGCCATCAAGGGGAGGGACGGACAAACCTTATTCGACGACGCCCTGAGGGCCGGTCGGGCGGCTCGCGGCGGACCCGGCCCGGCGGCGGACGTCGAGCTCGATCGAGCCGAAGGTCCCTTCGTGCCGCTGGATGGTCATGCCGAGCGCGGTCAGCAGTCGCTTGGCGGTGAAGAAGTTCATGACGATCCGCTGGTGGGCCTTGACGTCCTGCCGGCCGGTGGCGAACGGCTGCGGGTTCAGGCCGAAGTCGAGGATCACCTCTTCGGGCGTGGCCGTGACCCGGCAGAAGTTCGAATACGAAGGGAGGGCGCCGGTGTCGTCGACGTGGACCTCGGTGGTCTGCTGGCCCTGCTGCCCTTCGGCCGGAGTCTGCTCGCTCATCTCGATCTCCCTAAACGGACGGATCATCCTTGCCCACGTTCGGCCTTTGGGGGGGACCGGGCGGGCCGCGACGGCCGGGCGGGCCGACGTTCGGCGCCCGGCTCTCCCTCGGAGTATTGTGGAACAGCCCTTCGCTCGCAAGGGTGATCTAGGCGTGGGCCGATTCGACCAGGCGGTCGATCTCCGCGAAGGTCCGGCCCGACGCGCCATCCTGGGCCAGCACATAGGTCCGGGCCGCCGCGCCCCGGGCCGCCGCCGTCTCGGGGTCGTCGAGGTCCGCCAGCAGGGCACGGGCCAGGTCCTCGCCGTCGGCGACGACGCGGGCCCCTCCGCACCCCCGGAGCTGCTCGACGACCTCGCGAAAGTTCGAGGTGTGCGGCCCGAAGAGGACCGAGGCGCCGAAGGCGGCGGGCTCCATCATGTTCTGCCCCCCCCGGCCCGGCCTGAGGCTGCCGCCGACGAAGGCCACGTCGGCCAGCCCCCAGACCGCCGAGAGCTCGCCCAGGGTGTCGACCAGGATCACCGGGGCCGGCTCGCCCCGCCGGCCCGGCGGGCTGGCCTGCTCCGCGCTCCTCCGGACGACCCGCTCCCCCTGGGCTTCGAGCCATCGGGCGACCTGCTCGAACCGCTCGGCATGGCGAGGGACGACGACCAGGCGGAGCCCCCGGTGGTGCACCTTCGCCGCCCGGTAGGCCGCGAGGGCCGCGACCTCCTCCCCCTCCATCGTGCTCCCGGCCACGAAGACGAGCTCGGACGGGTCGATGCCAAGCTCGCGGCGGAGCGCGACGGTCCTGGAGTTCGACCGGTCGCTCTCCAGGCCGTCGAACTTGACCGAGCCGGTCACCCGGACCCGGCCCTCTGGCACGCCGAGGTCGACGAACCGGCCGGCGTACTCCGACGTCTGCGCGGCGACCGAGTCGAGCCGGCGGAGCGTCGGGCCGAGCGGCCCCCGGAGCTTGCGATACCCCTTGTGGCTCCGGCGGCTCAGGCGGCCGTTGATGATCCCGACCCGGGCCCCGGCCTGCTTGGCCGCCCAGACCAGGTTGGGCCAGAGTTCCAGCTCGACCAGCGCCAGGACCGTCGGCCGGACCCGGGCCACCGCCCGCAGGGCCGCCCAGGAGAAGTCGAGCGGGGCGTAGAACGTGACCAGGTCGGGGTAGGTCCGCCGGGCGACCGAGAGCCCGGTCCGGGTGGTCGTCGAGATCACCACCTCCCAGCCCGGCCGCCTGCGGAGCATCTCCTTGAGGATCGGCTGGAGCAGGAGGACCTCGCCCACGCTGACCGCGTGGAACCAGATGCAGGGCCGGTCGCCGATCCGGTGGGGGGCTTTCCCCAGGAACTTTTCCTTCCACCCCTCCCGATATCGGCCCGTCCTGAGGGACCGGAGGAGCAGGAGCGGGGCGCAGGCCGCGAGGAGGGTCGCATAAACCAGGTTGAGCAAGCAAGGCATGGGGAATCCTTTCCCGGACCTCGATCGACCGGAGGCTCACGGCATCGTCGGGCTCGTCGAAGCGGGCCCAGCCTCCAGCTCCTCCGATGCGGACCGCCGGCAGATGAGCAATCATCATGCCCGACGTGTCGAACCGAGCGAACCGCGATCGATGGATGACGCAGCTCGTTCGAGGCCGCGGAGAGTCTGATTGTCGGCCGAAACCTCGGCGAGATTCACGCTAAAGCCCGATTTCGACGGGGCATCGGTCGCCTCGAACGCAAACGCCCCCGGCAGGTGCCGGGGGCGTTCGGGGGTTCGGATCAGGTTTACTTTCGGATCGGGATTGCCGGAAAAAACCGAGGCCGTCAGAAGACGTTCGACCCGGATTCCTTGCCCATGTGGCAAGCCTTGAACTTTTTACCAGACCCGCAGGGGCAGGGGTCGTTCCGGCCGACCTTCTTGCCGACGTTGCGGACCGGTTCCTTCTTGGTCTCGGTGGTCTGCTGGCTGGCGGCGATGGCCGCCTCCTGCGAGGCCCGGATGCCGCCGGTCACCGCGGCAACCTCGGGCTCGGGGGCGTGGTGGATCGCCTGGGCCCGGTCGAGCTGCCAGCGCGAGCCGAGGTAGGACAGGAAGTCGGGGTCGAGCTGCTCCATCCGGAAGACGAGGTCGGTCACCTTGTCGGAGACCCCCGACCACATCTCCTCGAAGATCTTCATCCCTTCCCGCTTGTACTCGACCTTGGGGTCGACCTGGGCATAACCGCGGAGGCCGACGGAGGACCGGAGGTGGTCCATCGTCCGGAGGTGCTCCATCCAGCTCTGGTCGAGGATCTGGAGGACGAGGACCTTCTCCATCTCGCGCATCTCGGGCCGGTGCTTGGCGTCGAGGGCGTCGACCAGCTTCCGCCGGGCCTCGGCCCGGGTCATCACCCGTAGTTGCTCGCCGGTGTAGCTAGTCTCCAGATGCTCGTTGGCCCAGGCGGCGAGCTTGTTGGTGCCGTCAGTATCCGGCACTCCGGGGGACGTCTCGCCCTCGAACAGGCAATCTTGGAGGAGATGTTCCAGCTCGGTCGCGAGCTTGCCGCCGGGGTACTCGCGGTGGGCGACGCCGAGGAGCAGCTCCTCGATCTCGGGCCGGAGCTTGGTGCGGATCTCCTCGGGGTCGATGTAGACCCCGAAGCGGTCGGTCGCCCAGGCGGCCAGTCCGTCGCGGTCGTAGCGGGGGCTCTGCTGGCCCTGGGACCGCTCGGCGAGGAATCGGGTCAGGCCGACCCGGACGGGGAACTCGGCCTCCTTCTTGGCGTAGAGGAGGCGGGCCTGCTCCTGGAGCCGGCGGACCATCTCCCCCTTCGGCACTCCGGCCAGGGTGGTCGGGTCGATCGCCACGCCGAACTTGTGGTGGGCCCAGCCGGCCAGGGTCCTGCGGCCCCAGTCCTCGACGATGAACTCGCGGGCGGGGGCGAGGTCGACCCCGGCGATCACGCTCGACGCCTTCTCGGTCAGGAACTCTTCGAGGCCGTTGCGGTCGAAGTCGAAGTTGCCGGCGTCGAACTTGGCGAACTTGCGGAGGTCCTTGTCCTTCAGGCTCGTGCCGTACCGGGCGTTGAACCAGGCGGCGAGGGCGGCCCAGTTGTACTCGGCGGCCTCGGCGTCGGCCGGCAGGTTCTCCTCGGCCGCCTCGCGGATCTGGCTCCCGGCCTGCGACTCGGCCTCGCGGCGGGCCTCGACCTCGGCGTCCTCGAAGGTCGCCCTGACGAAGCTCCGGGCGTTGAGCTCGACGCCGAGCCGGACCCCCACCCACTCGGCGAAGCTCGCGGCGCCGTAGTCGTCGGCGAGGAACCGGTCGGCCGCCTCGCGGATCTGGGTGTCGATCATCTCCAGGATGGCTTCCTTGGCGGGCTCGCCGTCGAGGAGCCGCTGGCGGAACGAGTAGACCCGCTTCCGCTGCTCGTCCATGACCTCGTCGTATTCGAGCAGGTTCTTCCGCGAGTCGAAGTTGCGCTCCTCGACCTTCTTCTGGGCCCCTTCAATCCTTCGAGACACCATCTTGCTCTCGATCGCCTCGCCGTCCTCCATCCCCAGTCGGGCGAGGATGTTGGAGACCCACTCGCCGGCGAACTTCCGCATCAGGTCGTCTTCGAGCGAGAGGAAGAACCGCGATGAGCCGGGGTCCCCCTGGCGGCCGGAGCGCCCTCGGAGCTGGTTGTCGATCCGCCGGCTCTCGTGCCGCTCGGTGCCGATGATGTGGAGGCCGCCGACGGCGGCGACCTCGCGCCCCTCGGCCTTCATGGTCGGCTCGTACTTGCCGACCGACTGTTCCCAGGTTTCCTTGGGGACTTCGAGCCGGGTCGGGTAGAACGGCCGGCCGTCGGGGTCCTTGAGGTGCTTCAGGTCGGCCCAGGCCATGAACTCGGGGTTGCCGCCGAGGATGATGTCGGTCCCTCGGCCGGCCATGTTGGTGGCGATCGTCACCATCCCCTTGCGCCCGGCCTGGGCGACGATCTCGGCCTCGGACTCGTGGAACTTGGCGTTGAGGACCTGATGCTTGATCCCGAAGTTCTTGAGCAGGTCGGAGATCAGCTCCGACTTCTCGATCGACGTGGTGCCGACCAGGATCGGCCGGCCGGTCTCGTGGACCTCGCGGATCTCTTCGAGGATCGAGTTGTACTTCTCGCGGTCGGTCCGGTAGATGACGTCGGGGTAGCTCTGCCGGGTCAAGCCCCGGTTGGTGGGGATGGCGATGACGTCGAGCTTGTACACCTTCCAGAACTCGTTGGCCTCGGTCATGGCCGTGCCGGTCATGCCCGAGAGCTTGGTGTAGAGCTTGAAGAAGTTCTGGAGCGTGATGGTCGCGAGGGTCTGGTTCTCTTCCTTGATCCGGACCCGCTCCTTGGCCTCGACCGCCTGATGGAGCCCGTCGGACCACTGGCGGCCGGTCATGAGCCGGCCGGTGAACTCGTCGACGATCACGATCTCGCCGTTGAGGACGACGTAGTCGCGGTCCTTCCGGTAGAGGTGGTGGGCCTTGAGCGAGTTGTCGATGAGGTGCGGCCACTCCATGTTGCCGGGAGTGTAGAAGCTCTCGACCCCGGCGATCCGCTCGGCCTCGCGGACGCCGTCGTCGTTGAGGTGGGCGGTCCGCTCCTTCTCCTTGACCTCGAAGTGGGCGCCCGGCTTGAGCAGTCGCGAGATCCGGTCGGCCTCGGCGTACTTGCGGACGTCGTCGAAGGCGGGCCCGGAGATGATCAAGGGGGTCCGCGCCTCGTCGATGAGGATCGAGTCGACCTCGTCGATGATCGCGTAGTTGAGCGGCCCCTGCGCCTGCATCTCGCGGGCGGGCTTCATGTTGTCGCGGAGGTAGTCGAAGCCGAACTCGTTGTTGGTGCCGTAGGTGATGTCGCGGCCGTAGATGTCCTGGCGCTCGGCGGGGTCCATCTCGGACTGGATCGAGCCGACGGTCAGGCCGAGGCCGTTGTAGAGCGGGCTCATCCACTCGGCGTCGCGGCGGGCGAGGTAGTCGTTCACGGTGACGACGTGGACCCCCTTGCCTTCGATCGCGTTGAGGTAGGCGGCCAGCGTGGCGACGAGGGTCTTCCCCTCGCCCGTGACCATCTCGGCGATGTTGCCGCCGTGGAGGACCATGCCGCCCATGAGCTGGACGTCGTAGTGCCGCATCTTGAGGAAGCGACGCCCCCCTTCGCGGCAGACGGCGAACGCCTCGGGCAGGATGTCTTCGAGGATCTCGCCGGCGGCGAGGCGGCGGCGGAACTCGGCCGTCTTGTCGCGCAGCTCTTCGTCGGACAGTCCCTGGAGGCCGGGCTCCATCTCGTTGATCCGGGCGACGATCGGCCGCATCTTGCGGATCTGCCGCTCGTTGGAGTTGCCGAAGAGCCGGACCAGGCCGTCGGAAACCCGCTCGGTCACCGCGGTGACCGAGTCGGTCGTCTTGTCCCAAATGTCGCTGAGCAGTTCCATTGCCGGGTTCGCCTCGCTCCGGATTTCGGCTCGGTCCGCTTTAAGTCGGTTGCGACGATTATTTTAGATCACGGCACGCTGATCGGTCAAGGCGGCTCGTCGCCCCGACCCGGGCGCCGCCCGCATCCTATAAAGGACGGCAACAACGCGGCGGATCGCCCCGGTCAGGGCGTCGGGTCGCGCCGCCAAACCTCGATCTTGCCGAACCGGGCCTCGAAGCGAAAGAGCCGACGGATCGCCCGGGCCAGGAGGTCGATCCGGAAGTCGGGGTCGAGGCCGACCTCGCCGGGGACCCAGACGACGACGGAATCCGTGGCGGCTTCGAGCCGGTCGGCGAATTCCGCCTCGTCCCGCTTCCGGCCGATCCTCAGCCAGGTGATCGCCTCGGCCGGGAACGCCGAGGGGCGGTCGACGACCGAGACCACCGCCGGGTCGCCCATCAGGCAGTTGGCCACCTTCGTCTCCGGCCCGGTGTTGGCCTTGAGGTAGAGCAGGGCCGCCCGGTAGTCCTTCCACGGGTAGTACGCCGAAGTCCCGACCGTCCCCTTGCGGTAGCCGGGCGGGGGTTCCTCCGACATCGTGCCCGACCGGAGGACCGACCAGGCCCGGAGGTTCGGGCCGACGATCGAGAACTCCGGCCGGAGCGTGGTCTCGCCCAGGCCCAGCAGCGCCAGGACCGCCGCGAGCCGGAACGAGGCGGGGGTGCGCTCGGAGGCCAGGATCCGGTCGGCCAGGACCGCCAGGTTCACCGACCAGGCCAGCATCAGGGGGATGTCGAGGTAGGTGTGGGCGACCGGGCTCGCCGGCTTGTAGAGCGAAACCCCGGCGAGGGCGAGCAGCCAGGGGAGGGCCGACGACCCGACGCCCTCCCGCCGACCCGGGCCGATCAGGAGGATCGCCGCCGGGACCACCCACCACCGGAGGCCGGCGGCCTGGAGCAGCCACCCCTTGGCGATCGTCGACGGCCCGACCTTGTTGTAAGTCGAGCCGTAGCTGACCAATCGGAGCGATTCGAGGAAGTCGCCGAAGACCCCGGCCAGCAGGAGCGGGAGGAACGCCAGGAAGGCGAACGAGGCGAAGGCCATCCCCCAGATCGCGACCCGGCGGATCGCCTCCCGCCGCAAATCGAACCCACCGCCAGCGACCGCGGCGATCAACGCCGGCAGGAAGAGGACCGCCTGGGGGCGGATCGACAGGGCCAACGCCGCCAGCAACGCGGAAAGGACCAAACCCCTGCGGCCCGACCAACCCTGCGCCACCATCAGGGCGAGCACGGCCAGGCAGGGGGAGTGCCAGTCGCGCTGGGCGGCATGGGCGTAGTCGAGGCCCAGGTAATAGCTGAGCAAGGCGAGGTAGGCGATCAGGCCCGGCACGACCCGGTCGAACCGCCGTCGGCTCCAGGCGACGAGGGTCAATCCCAGCACCACCAGCAGCCCGGCATCCGCGGCAAAGAGGGCGGCCGGCCTTCCCCATCCCGCCAGCTTGCCCAGGACCCAGAAGAGGTAGACCGTTCCCGGGAAATTGTTGAGCCGGTTGTCGCGGTAGGGGAGTTCCCCCCGGCTCCAGGCCCGGGCAATGTTGGCGAAGACGTCGTGGTCGGCCCAGTACGGCCAGGTCAGGTAGTGGGGGATCCACGACGCGAGCTGGACCAGCGCCACGGCCGAGAGCAGCCCGGCCAGCCCTCCTCCGAGCCACCAGCGGGCGAATCGATCGCCGCGCGACGCTCCGGGTTCTTCGCTCGGGCTCGAATCCAAAGGGCACCCGGTCATTTCGAGGATCGAGCGGGTCGGACGGCCCGACGAGGGCTTTGGAGGGTAACGGCCCGCCCGAGGTCTTGCAACCGAGGACCCCTCGATCGCCCGGTCGGACCTGTTCCGCGAGGGACGACCTCGTACAATGGGTCTCCGTGACCGACAGCATGGCCGGCGACAGGCGAGGGAGGAAGGCTTTGGTGGATACGGCGGCGACCTCCCGGCGACTGATCTTCCTCGGGACCGGGACCTCGACCGGGGTGCCGATGATCGGCTGCGACTGCCCGGTCTGCCGGTCCAGCGACCGCCGGAACCAGCGGACCCGGTCGAGCGTCCTGGTCCAGCTCCCGGCCGGGAACCTGCTGGTCGACACCTCGCCCGAGCTGAGGCTCCAGCTCGTCCGCGAGGGGATCGGCCAGGTCCACGCGATCGCCTACACCCACCACCACGCCGACCACCTCTTCGGCCTCGACGACACCCGCCTGTTCCCCCGGGTGATCGGCGGGCCGGTGCCGATCTTCTGCGAGGAGGAGGTCGAGGAGACGATCCGCCGCGTCTTCCACTACGCCTTCGAGCCCAGGGCCGCGCTGATCCCGACCGGCGGCATCCCGCGGATGACGTTCGAGCGGATCGGCCCGGGGCGGCCGTTCGAGGTCCTCGGCCAGCGGATCTTGCCGATCCGCCTCGACCACGGCCGCTTCGAGGTCCTCGGGTTCCGGATCGGCGACCTCGCCTACTGCACCGATGTCAACCGCATCCCCGAGGAGAGCTGGCCGCTCCTCCAGGGGCTCGACACCCTGATTTTGGACGCCCTCCGGCCCGAGCCGCACCCGACCCACTTCCACCTCGAAGAGGCGCTCGGGGCGATCGACCGGCTCGGGCCGCGGCAAGCCTATCTCACCCATCTTTCCCACAGTTTCGACCACGAGGCGACGGAGGCCATCTTGCCGCCGCGAGTGGCTTTGGCCTACGATGGGCTCTCGCTGGATTTCTGAACGACCGTCGCGCCAGGAGCCGAGCCGCGATGCCTCCCGACCCCTCGCTCGCCGACCAGCTAGCCCGCCACGGTCAGGGACACTTGCTCCGCTGGTACGAGGAACTCGACGACGTGGGCCGGGCCCGGCTCGTCGGCGAGGTCGCCGCGATCGACCTCGACCAGATTGACGCGGTCTTCCGCCAGCTCGCCCACGAAGGGGCCGCCCCGACGCCCGAGAAGGTCGCGCCGGTCGAGGTCGGCCGGCTGCCGAGGACCGACTCCGAGCGCGTCGCCCGCCGCCACGTCGCCGCGATCGGCGAGGCCGCCTTGGCCGCCGGCGAGGTCGCCGTGATCATCGTGGCCGGGGGCTCGGGCACCCGACTGGGGTTTGAGGGGCCGAAGGGGACCTACCCGATCGGCGCCGTCACCGCCGCCAGCCTGTTCCAGATCCACGCCGAGAAGATCGTCGCCCTCTCGCGCAGGCACGGCCGGACGATCCCGCTCTACATCATGACCAGCCCGGAGAACAACGCGGCGACGGCCGCCTTCTTCGCCGAGCACGGCAACTTCGGCCTCGACCACGTCCGGTTCTTCACCCAGGGGCAGATGCCCGCGGTCGACCGCGAGTCGGGCCAGATCCTCCTCGTCGACAAGGACCGGGTCGCGCTCAGCCCCGACGGCCACGGCGGGACCCTCTACGCCCTGGCCGCCACCGGCCCCGACGGCTCGCCGAGCTGCCTGGACGAGATGAGGGAGAAGAAGGTCCGGACGATCTTCTACTTCCAGGTCGACAACCCGATGGTCCGGATCGCCGACCCCGCCTTCCTCGGCCTCCACCGCCAGGCCGAGGCGGAGATGTCGTTCAAGGTGATCGAGAAGCAGGCGCCCGACGAGAAGCTCGGCGTCGTGGTCCGGGTCGACGGCCGGCCCCAGGTGATCGAGTATTCCGACCTCCCGGCCGAGCTGGCCGAGCTCCGCGACCCCGACGGCAGCCTCCAGCTCTGGGCCGGCAGCATCGCCGTCCACGCCTTCGAGCGCGCCTTCGTCGAGCGCCTGGTCCAGGGCGACGTCCGCCTCCCGTTCCACCGGGCGATCAAGAAGGTCCCCTCCATCGACGAGTCCGGCCGGCCGGTCAAGCCCGACGCCCCCAACGCCGTCAAGTTCGAGCGGTTCATCTTCGACGCCCTCCCCCTGGCCGAGCGGTTCGCCCTGGTCGAGACCGACCGGGCGGTCGAGTTCGAGCCCCTCAAGAACGCCACCGGCCCCGACTCCCCCGCCACCGTCCGCCAGCGGATGTCCGACCAGTTCGCCGACTGGCTCGAGGCCGCCGGCGCCAAGGTCGCCCGCCGCCCCGACGGATCCGTACCTTTCGGGATCGAGATCAGCCCGCTCTATGCCCTCGATGCCTCGGAGCTGAAGGGGAAGCTCGCCCCCGGCCTGGTGGTGGATGGTCCGTTGGCCCTCAGGCCCGACGGGGCCATTGCACCTCGATGACCGCTTCATGTTCGGAGGTTCGGTTCGATGGATGAGCCAATTGAGACCTGGTTCATCCTCAACTGGGCCGACTTAGCCTCCTCCCTGAAGGTCCATCGCAAGATCCAGGTTAAACAGCCGGCCAAAGCGACCCCAGCATGGGTCTGGTTGGTCCTGATCGCGGTCGTCGCGCTGACCACCTTCCTGTTCTCGGGTAAACCCAGGCGACCAATCGCGCCGGTTGACCCGAATCAAGACCTGATCGTTGGCCTCAAGATTGCCGGGCTGGTAGCGGCGGCAATCGTGGTCCTGCTCCTCTGGGTCCGGCGGGCTCAGAGGAAGTCGTTCGAGAAACTGACCGACGACCACATCAACCAGCGTTGGATCATCGATGACGGTGGTTTGCTGTCGAGGGGCCCGAAGACCGAGACGAATTACCTCTGGGAGTTTTTCCCCAAGATCATCGAGTCGACCGATGCTTTCCTGCTTTACGTCACCGACCACAATTACCACGTGCTCCCGACCCGAGGATTTGCGTCGGCCGAGCCGATGAACCGGTTCGCCGCCCTCGCCTCCGAGCATGCGAAAGAGTACGTCGTGGTCGCCCCTTGCCGATATCCCGAGAAGGTCCCGCCGGCGGGCCTGACCGATTTCTGAACCTTCAAGCCACAAGGCTGGATCGCCGCCGGCCGAAGGAAGTTCCCGAAAGGATTCGCGATGTTGCACGCCGTGGTGATGGCAGGGGGGAGCGGGACCCGGTTCTGGCCCAAGAGCCGGAAGGCCCGGCCCAAGCAGTTGCTCAGGTTGTATGGCGACTCGACGATGCTCCAGCAGACCGTCGAGCGGATCGCGCCGATGGTCGGGCCGGAGCGGACCTGGATCATCACCGCGAGCGACCAGGCCGAGGCGATCCGGGCGCAGTTGCCCGACCTGCCGTTCGCCAACACCGTGGCCGAACCGTGCCCTCGCGACACGGCGGCCTGCGTCGGCCTGGCGGCGTCGATCGTGGCCAGGGCCGACCCGGACGGCACGATGATCGTGATGCCGGCGGACCACGTCATCAGCCCGCCCGAGACCTTCCGGACCACCGTCCGCGCCGCGCTCGGGGTGATCGAGGCCGACCCCACCGCCTTCGTCACCTTCGGCATCCGCCCGACCCGGCCCGAGACCGGCTACGGGTACATCGAGCGGGGCGAATCGCTCGGCTCGCCCGAGGGGATCGCGCTGAACAAGGTCGTCCAGTTCCGCGAGAAGCCCGACCGGGCGACGGCCGAAGCGTTCCTGGCCGCGGGCAACTTCGCCTGGAACTCGGGGATCTTCGTCTGGCGGGCCCGGGCCATCCTCGATGCCCTGGCCACCCACCGCCCGACCTTGGCCGCCGCCTTGGCCCGGGTCGGCGAGGCCCTGGGCACCCCTCGCGAGGCGGAGGTGATCGCCCGCGAGTATCCCGAGATGGAGAAGGTGCCGATCGACAAGGCGGTGATGGAGAAGGCCGCCAACGTCCGGGTCCTCGAAGTCGTCTACAACTGGAACGACGTCGGCGACTGGCGGGCCCTCGCCGAGCTGGTCCCGCCCGACTCGGACGGCAACGTCACCCAGGGGGCCGTCCACGCGGTCGAGACGACCGGGTCGATCATCGTGGCCGACGACGGGGCCTTGATCGCCACGCTCGGAGTTGAAGGGCTGGTCATCGTCCAGTCGGGCGGGGCTACATTGGTCGCCCGCAAGGACCAGCTCGACAAGCTCAAAGCACTGGTCGAGGGGCTCGGCCGGGCCGGTTACGGGGCGACCCTCTGACCGCCCGGGGGACGATCCGATGGAGCCGATGACCCGGGTGCTCGGCCTCGACTTCGGCACCCGCCGCGTCGGCGCGGCGATCAGCGACCCCCGGCGGATGATCGCCACGCCGCTCGAAGTCTACGAGCGGCGCGACCCGAGGCAGGACGCCGCCCACTATCGGGGACTCATCGCCGAGCACGACGTCGACCGGATCGTGATCGGCCTGCCGCTCCACACCGGGGGCGGCGAGAGCGACTCGTCCCGCCTCGCCCGGCGCTGGGGGACCTGGCTGGCCGAGGCCACCGGCGTGCCGGTCTTCTACCACGACGAGCGCTACTCGACGGTCGACGCCGACGACGTGATGCGGTCCGCCGGCTTCAAGCTCAAGGACCGCAAGGCGAAACGTGACATGCTCGCGGCCCGGATCTTGCTCCAGAATTACCTCGAAGCCGGCTGCCCCGACGGCGAAGGCCCGCCGCTCCCCCTGGCCGACGAGCCCGACGCCCGACGAGAGGATGGCCCGCCTTGGGGCGACCCACGACCCTGATCTTCGGCTGCGGCTACCTCGGCCGACGGGTCGCCCGGCTCCTGCTCGATCGCGGCGAGCGGGTGCCTGGCACCGCCCGCTCCCAGGCCCGATGCGACGAGCTTTCGCGACTCGGGATCGAGCCCTTGCTCGCGGACGTCCTCGACCCGAACACGCTCGATCACTTGCCCGAGGTCGACCGAGCCTTGTATTGCGTCGGATTCGACCGGTCGTCGGGCCGGCCGATCCGCGACGTTTACGTCTCGGGCCTGGGTCACGCCCTGGATCGACTGGCCGGGCGGACCTCGAACCTCGTCTACGCCAGCTCGACGGGGGTCTACGGCGACGACGACGGCGGCTGGGTCGACGAGGAGACCCCCGCCGGCCCCAGGACCGAGTCGGGCCGGGCGTGCCTCGACGGCGAAGGGCTGGTCCGCGCGTGGGAGGCCGAGGGGCCGAGGCGAGCCTCGATCCTCCGTTTCGCCGGCCTTTATGGGCCGGGGCGGGTCATGAGGCGCGATTCGCTCCTGAGGGGGGAGCCGGTGGTCGGCGACCCCGAGAAGTTCCTCAACCTGATCCACATCGACGATGCCGCCTCGGCGGCGGTGGCGGCCCTGGACCGGCCCGATCAAGGCGGGCTGTTTCTCGTTGGCGACGACCGGCCGGCGCCTCGTCGCGAATTTTATGCTCGGGTCGCCGAATCACTGGGAGCACCCGCGCCGACGTTCCGGCCGCCGACCCCCGGGAGCCCGGAGGCGGGCCGGGAAGGGTCGAATAAGCGGGTGTCGAATCGGCGAATGCATTCCGAGCTGGGCATCGCCTTGCGATACCCCGACCTCACGACCGGCGTGCCGGCCGCCCTGCTCGGAGATTCGCCCGCCCGCTGAACTTGCCAATCTCTCCGAGGGGACTCGACGATGTCCGGCGATGTGTCTTCGAGCCGGCCGGGGATCTTGACCTTCCTGGGCGTGGTCAGCCTGGTCTGGTCCAGCCTGAGCCTCGTCGGCGTGGTGCTCGGGATCGTCCTGTTCGCCGTCTTCGGGATGGCCGGTTGGCTGGGCGGGCCGGTCGCCGGCGCGGTGACGATGCTGATCGGGGCCCTGGCGATCCTCTGGATGGTCGCCAGCTCGTTCCTGAGCTTCCTCCTGGCCAGGGCCGGCTGGCGGACGCTCCACGACGACCCCTCGGGCATCCGGCTGCACCGGACCTGGGCCTGGATCAGCCTGGCCCTCGATGCGGTGGGGTTGCTCCTGAGCGGCGGGACGTTGCCGAACTCATGGGTGGGAATCTCCTACGCCCTGCTCGTGCTCCACGTCACGAATCTCCACGACGTCCAGCTCTACCAGTCTCGGCTCACGGCCGGTCCCTGGGCGTGGGCGGGCAAGCCCTACGTCGCGGACGACGAGGCGTTCTGAGGTTCGAGCCAGACTTCGGGCAATTCGACGTCGGCCCGATTGTTGCGAGGTCGTTCTCCCAGGCACGAGGCGGAACCGTCTCCGGCTCGCGGGGTTCGATGATTCTGGGAGAACGACGATGACGAATTCGAAGCGAGCTTTCGAGCGTGCCATGCGGCTGGCCGTGGTCTCGGGCCTGAGGGCGACCTACGCCGTCGCGCTCGTCCAGGCGGCGCACAACAAGCCGAACCGGAAGGAATGGGCCCTGGCCGCGATGGGCGAGTTGGTCGTCGACAAGATCCCGGGCATTCCTAGCCGCGCGAGCCTGGTCGGGATGCTGCCCAGGGCCGCCGCCGGGGCATACGTGGCCAAGGAAGTGATGGACAAGGAAGGGGTCGAGGACCAGTGGGCCGCCCCGATGGGCGCCGTGGTCGCCGCCGGCGTCGCGGCCCTGGCCCCGAGGATTCGCGGCGTGCTCAGCGTGTTCATGCCGAGCGCCCTCGTCGGGCTCGCCGAGGACTACCTCGCCCTCAAGGTCGGCGGCGAGGCGTTGGGCATGACCATGCAGGATGTCCAGCACCTCGGCCAGGAGTCGATCCAGCAGGTCCAGGGATATGTCGAGTCGTTCGCGTCGGACCAATCGAACGGGGCCCGGAAGCCTCAGTCGGTGGGCGCCGGCTCGATGTAACATCCGAGCGGACCCTTGGAGATGCTCATCCGAGGGTCCGGCCCGTACGCCAGCACCTGCTCCCGCTTCAGCTCGGCCAGTTCCTTGTGCGTCGTCAATACGATCGCTCGCCCGGTGTTATGGATACGCCAGGTGAGCGTTTCGGCGATCGTGAGCGAGTGGCCGAAGAGCTTGGTCAGCATCTCGATCACGTACTCGAAGGTGTGCTCCTCGTCGTTGAGGACGATGACGTTGTAGGGGGGCTGGCGGCGGGTCTTCGTCGACGCGTCGGCCTTCCCCTTGGGTGTGGTGGAGGTCCGGACGATCGGCTCGGCGACGGCGACATCCCCCTCTTCCGGCTCGGTCATGGGGCGACTCCTTTCCATTCCGCGAAGGCGATGTTGGACCGTCGGGCCAGGCTTCGATTAGGATAACAACACGACCGATCCCGAGGTAGGACCTTTTGCGTAAGGCGAACGACCGAGCATGGCCGAGATGACCCCAGGGACCGCACTCCGCAACCTCACCCAAGCCCAGGCCGGACTCAAGAAGGTCCGCCAGCTCCTCCGCCTGACCCGCGAGTCCGGCTCCGACGTCGACCCGGCCCGGATCATGAAGGTCGGCTGGGAAGGCCTGGTCAAGGCCCACCGGGTGATCGCCGAGATCCCCGTCGAGGCCGCCACCGAGCCGGTCATGACCAAGCAGCTCGCCCTCCAGCGGTACAGCACGGCCCTCCTCGTCCGCCTCCGCCGCCTCGCCCAGAACGAGCCAGGCGCCCTCGACGGCGACGACGACATGGACGACGAGAACTGAATCCGGCCGCCCGGACCTTCGAGATCCATCCCTCTTCCTCCCCGAAGCATCAACCACCGTGATCCGCAAGCCACCGATGCCCCGCCCCGAGCCGGACCGGCCCGACCCGACCCTCGACGAGATCCCCGACCGGACCCTCGACGCCCCCCCTTCGCCGCCGACGGTCGCGGTCCGCTCCGCCGGGCACCACCCCTACGTCTACCGCAAGATGGTCATCGGCCCCGTCGGCCCGGTCCGCCCTCGCGACGGAGACATCGTCCGCGTGGTCGATCGCGACGGCCTGCCGATCGGCTTCGGCCTCTGGAACGGCCGGTCGCAGATCAACCTCCGGATCTTATCCCAGGGGGTCGAGGTCCCCGGCCCGGCGTTCTGGGAAGGCCGGCTCGACCGAGCGATCGCCCTCCGCCGCGACCTGCTCCGGCTCGACGAGGTGTCCAACTCCTACCGGGTCGTCCACGCCGAAGGCGACGGCCTCTCCGGCCTGATCGTCGACCGCTTCGACGACGTGCTCTCGGCCGAGGTCTTCAGCCTGGGGATGTACCAGCGGATCGGCCCGATCCTCGCCAGGGCGGCCGAGCGGCTGGGCACCAGGCATTTCCGGGTCCACGTCGACGAGCGGATCGCCCTGGCCGAAGACTTCCCGGGCCGGCCGGTCGCCACCCCGAAAGTCCCGCCCCGCGTGACCATCGTCGAGAACGGCGTCCGCTTCCGGGTCCAGTTCGCCGGGAGCCACAAGACCGGCTTCTTCTGCGACCAGCGCGACAATCGCCTGGCCTTGACCCGGTTCACCCCGGGCCGGTCGGTCCTCGACGTCTGCTGCTACACCGGCGGCTTCGGGATCTATGCGCTGACCAAGGGCCAGGCCCGCGACGCGACCTGCGTCGACCTCGACGAGAAGGCGGTCGCCCTGGCCCGCGATAACGCCAACGCCAACCAGGTCCGGCCGACGTTCGTCCACGCCGACGCCTTCGGCTACCTGAGGCAGATGGCCCTCAACGGCCGAACCTTCGGCGTGGTCGTTCTCGACCCGCCCAAGCTGATCCCGGGCCGGCTCGACATCTCCAGCGGCAAGCGGAAGTACTTCGACCTCAACGTCCTGGCCCTGAACTGCGTCGAGCCGGGCGGCGTGCTGCTCACCTGCTCGTGCTCGGGCCTCCTGCCGGCCGAGGAGTTCCTGATCCTGCTCCGGGCCGCCGCGCGGAAGGCGGGCCGATCGGTCCAGGTCCTGGCCGTGACGGGCGCCTCGGCCGACCACCCGGTCGGGCTCGAAGCCCTCGAAGGGTCGTACCTCAAGGCCGTCTGGCTCCGCGTCGGCGACAAGGTCGCCGTCTCCTCGGTCGCCGACGACGCCAGCCTGGATGAAGACCCGGCCGACCTCGGGGCCGAAGCGGAGGAGTGAGCGGAGTCCCATCGTTCGTCGGGCCGCGCGAGTCTCGGCTTTGTGCGACCCGGACGAGCGGTTAGGATGTCCCGACCTTGGGCGAAAGGATGGTCGAGGTCGAGGGGGCTGGTCGTGCCGAGCTTGACCGTCGAGAACTACATCAAGGCGATCTTCCTCATCGCCAGCCGCCGCGACGAGGCGGCGGCCGTGGCGACCGGCGAGCTTGCCTCGGCCCTCAACGTCTCGCCGGGCACGGTCACGGGGATGCTCAAGACCCTCTCCGAGGCCGACCTGGCGACGTACACCCCCTATGAGGGGGCCAGGCTCACCCCCTCGGGCCGGACCCTGGCCCTCAAGGTCCTCAGGCGGCACCGGCTGCTCGAACTCTTCCTGGCCCGGACCCTCCGGATGACCTGGGACGAGGTCCACGAGGAGGCCGAGCACATGGAGCACGCCGCCTCGGAACGCCTGATCGACCGGATCGACGACTACCTCGGGTTGCCCGCCGTCGACCCCCACGGCGACCCGATCCCCAGGGCCGACGGGTCGCTCGAAGAGTCGACCGGCGTCCCTTTGGCCGAGTCCGGCCGGGGTCGGAAGTTCCGGGTGGTCCGCGTGGTCGACCAGGACCCCGCCTTCCTCCGCTACTTGACCGAATGCGGGCTCGAACTCGGCGCCGAGGGCGAGATCCTCGCCAACCGGCCCGAGGCCGGCATGATCGCCTTCCGCCTGGCCGGTCGGGAGGCTGCGCTCGGCCTGGATGCCGCCGGGAAAATCCTCGTCGTCGGGCTCGAAGCCTGAGATCAGGCCCGGCGAGGCGCAACCCAGATCATCGAAAGGATCGTCGGAAGCCGGCGATTCGCTCCAGTTTCGAACCCCCGATGTCGATGATGGGACGGTCAGGCGGCCCCGGACCAGGCGCCGGGGGGCGGGTCGGCGGAGCCGATCCGAATCGCTGGAGAGACCGGCCTGCCGCCGATCCGCGAGTCCAGGAGGTCGAATCATGGCCAAGCGTCGAGCTTTCGTCCCCGCCGCCCCGCACTGCTCGTCGTTGGAGGAGCGGATCGCCCCGGCGAACGTCTTCGGCCTCGGGAGCTGGTGGGACAAGACGGTCGACAGGGCGGGCTTCCGCCACCACCACAACACGTCCAACGTGGACATCGTGGCCAACACCTGGAAGCACAGCAAGATCCTCAGCCAGCCGACCCACGCGGTCCTGCAAGGGACCCCGACGCCCGCGCACCACGCGCCGGTCGTGTTCCACAAGTGAGCGGGGGGGGCGATCAGGACCGGAAGGTCGGGTCGGCCGGCTCGCCGGGTTCGCGATCGATCCGGAACGGCCTCAGGTCGACTCGGGGCGGCCGGCCCAGGATGAGGTCGGCGATGACCTCGGCCGTCGCGGGCGCGAGCTGGAGGCCGGCCCGCTTGTGGCCGGTGGCGACGATCACGTTGTCGAAAGTCGGGGCGAAGCCGAGGTAGGGCTTGGAATCGACGCTCCCCGGCCGGAGCCCGGCCCAGGACCGCTCGACCTCGGCCCCTCGGAGGACCGGGCAGAGGCGGTAGGCGACCTCGCGAAGGTCGAGCGACGCTTCGGCCGTGGCCTCGCCGTCGAAGCCGGAGTCCTCCTCGGTCGCGCCGATGAGGACCCGATTGTCGTCGCGGGGGACGAGATACATCCGGCCGTGCTCGACGATCCGCCGGATCATCGGCCGGTCGGACCTGAGCATGACGATCTGCCCCTTGAGCGGCGGGGTCGCGATCGGGATCTCCAGCGTCCCGAGCAGGTCGGCCGTCCAGGCCCCGGCGGCGACGATCAGGGTGCCGCAGGGGATCGAGCCGGCCGGAGTCTCGACCGCGACGACCCGGCCGGACCTCTGCTCGAAGCCGACCACCGGCGAGCCCGGCCTCAGGTCGACGCCCCGCCCGTCGAGCGCGGCGGCCAGGGCCTTGAGGTGCCGGGGGTTGCGGATCTGGGCCCGGTCGGGCAGGAAGTAGGCCAGCCTCAGGTCGGGGTTGAGCGCCGGCTCGACCCGCCCGAAGTCGCCCGGGGCGATCCGCTCGTAGACGATCCGCTCGGCCCGCCAGCGGCCCGCCGATGTGAGCAGTTCGGCTTCTTCGGCCGGGGTCGCGGCCACGTCCACCCCGCCGGTCCGCCGGAAGCCGTTGTCGATCCCGGTCTCGGCGAGCAGGGCCGAGGACCACTCCGGGTAGAGCATCGCGCTCCAGGATCGCAGCTCCACCGTCGGGTTCGTCGTGAGCCGCTCGGTGTGCGGCGGGATCATCCCCGCGCCCGCCCAAGACGCCGCCCGGCCCAGGCCGCCGCGGTCGAGGACCGTCGCCCGGACCCCTTCGCGGGCCAGGACGTAGGCGATCGACAGCCCGATCACGCCGCCGCCGACGATCACCACGTCCCTCGGAGTCATCGCGAAGCCCGCCACCGGGCCTCGGCGATCCGGTAGATCGACCGGTCCTCGCTCGCCAGCACCAGGTCGAGCCCGTCCCAGCAGATCGCCTCCACGTCCTTCGCTTCAAATCGGACCGTGGCGAGCAACGTCCAGGGGCCGGCCCCTTCGCGCTGGTAGACCCGGGCCGCCGAGTCGGTGACGACGGCCAGGCGGCGACCGTCGGGCGACAGGCCGGCGCCCGTGGCCGGCTCCAGGCATCCCGGCAGGGTCCCGATCCGCTCGGGCAAGCCGGGACGGAGCAGGGGGTTCGGCTTGTCGAGCGCCAGCCGGTAGATCTCGGCCGGCCGGCCGTCGAGCCGCTTGGTGACGAGCGTCGCGAAGCCGGCGTCGACGAACAGCCCCTCGGCGTCGAACCGCTTCGATTCCTCGAACCGGTAGTAGGTCGCCAGGTTCACCTTGATCGGCCGGTCGGTGGCGATCGAGGGGTCGGGCTCGTCGAGCCGGTACACGGCCCGGACCGGGAGGCGGAGGCGGTTGTTGCCGGTGTCGCCGAGGAAGAGGTGCCCGGCGTCGTCGATCGCGATGTCCTCCCAGTCGACGTTCGGGGCTTCGACCGAGTAGGACCGGATCAAACTCCCGTCGCGGCGGACGGCGAACAGGTTCGGGGCGTTGCCCGAGTCGTTATGGACCCAGAAGGTCCCGGGGAACCGACGGCTCTGGACGATCCCCGAGGCTTCGACGAGGGTCGGGGCGTCGAGGCGGCCGATCCGCTCCAGGGGCGGCTCGCCGAAGAACGCGACCAGGGCGATCGAGGCCACCGATACCAGTCGCATGCCCCGTCCCCTTTGCTGGCCGCCTCGGTCGGTTCGAGCCCTCAATCGTACCAACCGAGCCTCGGGCCGACCAAGCCAGGCGCGACAGCTCCAGGGTTGATCGGTTTTTCATCCCATCCTGGAGGGCTTGATCCGGGTGGCAGGGGTAAGCTTGCTTACCCCGGTCCTTATCCAGGCCGCCCCGAAAACCGGGGTAAGCAAGCTTACCCCTGCCACCCGGGCCCACATCCTAACTCACGCATGTTCAAGGACCGATCAGCCTTCGCGGCAGCTCGGCTTGCGGACCTCGGCCGGGGCGGGGAAGATGTGGCCGCGAGAATTCGTCGTACCTGAATCTGCACCGGTCGAGGCCCTCGATGGAAACCCCGCGGATCCGCCCCGGAGTGATCGCCGAAGGGCCGGCGTTGCCCCGGGTCGTCGCGTTCTTCCGGAACTCGGCGATGGGCAACGGCGCGATCCAGCTCCTGACCGCGATGGGCGTGCCCGACGACCGCCTGGGCGTCACCCCGCCCGAGGGGATCGACGGGGAGCAGGGGATGATCCTCTCGATCGCCTGCCCGGAGGGCCTCCGCGATCGGGTCGAATCGGCCTGCCGGTCGTACGGGGCCGAGATCCACCGGCAGTCCCCCTGAAAGGATCGCAAGCCCGATGCAAGGAGGCTCGTCGATCGGTCGGACGCTCAATCTGGCTTTACTGGCCTTCGCCCTTGGAGCGAAGGCCGAAGGCGTCGAACACCCCAGCTTCGCCAGGGACTTGCCCGAGATCCGGTCCGGCCCTCCGACCTTCGCGTTCAACGGCAAGGACCTGGACGGCTTCTATAAATTCACCCGGTTCCACAAGCGGGACGATCCCGATGGCGTGTTCCGCGTCGTCGACGGGGCGATCCGGATCTCGGGGGCCGAGCCGGGGTCGCTGACGACCGCCCGCGAGTTCTCCGATTACCACCTGATCGTCGAGTGGCGGTGGGGCCGGGAGACCTTCCCGCCCCGTCGGTGGCGGGCGAGGAACTCGGGCGTCCTGGTCCACTGCGTCGGGGCGGACGGCGACGGCCTCGGGGCCTGGATGGAGTCGATCGAGTGCCAGATCCTCGAAGGGGGGACCGGCGACCTGATCCCGGTCCCGGGCAAGGACCGCTCCAAGGGGCCGCACTTCTCCGGCGAGGCCCGCACCGCGCCGGACGGCCAGCCCTATTATCAGAAGGGGGGGCCGACCGTCGTCCGGAAGGGGGGCCGGCTCAACTGGTGGGGGCGCGACCCGGGCTGGGCCGACGTCCTCTGGTTCCGGGGGGCTCGCGACCTGGACGCCCCCGTCGGCTCCTGGAACCGGACCGAGGTCGTCTGCGACGGCGACCGGGTGGAGTACCGGCTCAACGGGGTCCTCGTCAACGCGGCCTCGGGTTCCAGCCTGAAGCGGGGCAAGATCCTGCTCCAGTCGGAGGGGGCGGAGATCTTCTTCCGGAAATTCGAGGTCCGGCCCTTGATTCGTTGAGCGTCGCCGGCTCGCAATGCGGTCCGGGGTGCCGTAAGATGGATGCGGACAGGCATCCTCGAAGGTACCCGACGCATGCCCCCCTCTCGCAAGCTCCGGATCTTCGCCCTCGGCGTGGTAGTCGCGGCGATCGGCCCGGCCCGGTCGGCCGAGGCCCAGGCCGACCCGGTGATCGCCCGCGCCGTGGGCTACCTCAAGTCCTCGACCTCCGGGGGTGCCGGCGAGGTCGCGCTCGGCGGCCTGGCCCTGGTCAAGGCCGAGGTCCCGTCCACCGACCCGGCGATGGTCCGGGTGCTCGACGTGATCGGCCGGCGATTCTCCGGGTCGGCCTATCGACCCGAGGGCGGGAGCGGGATCGAGATCTACGAGGCGGGGGTGACGCTCCTCCTGCTGGCGAATCTCGACTCCGGCTCGCACCGCTCGCAGATCGACGCGATCGCGCGGTTCCTCGCCTCGAAGCAGAATCCCAACGGGTCGTGGGATTACCAGGGGCGGTCGTCGGGCGACATGTCGATCTCGCAGTATGCAGTGCTCGGGCTCTGGGAGGCCGAGAACTCGGGCATCCCGATTTCCCCGGGGATCTGGGATCGCGCGGCGGGCTTCCTGATCGGGGCCCAGCGGGCGGGCGGGGGCTGGACCTATCACCCGGGCGAGTCGGGCGACGACACGATCTCGATGACCGCCGCCGGGGTCGGCAGCCTGCTGATCTGCTCGCGGCAGCTCCAGCCGTTCCGCCAGCCGGTGCGGCTCGCCAACCCCTTGCTGATCCCGCTGGTGTCCGAGGCCGAGCGGGCCCGGTATGCCGTCCAGGTGACCCAGGCGAAGATCGACCAGTCGGTCCGTTCCGGACTCGGTTGGATCACCAGCAATTTCACGACCACCGCGACCGGGGTGATCGGCCACTCGCCGTTCTACGCCCTCTACGGGATCGAGCGGATCGGGGCCCTCGCCGGCCTGGCCAACCTGGGCCGGGTCAACTGGTTCGACGAGGGCCGGCGCTTCATCGAGTCGAAGCAGCAGGCCAACGGCGGATTCAACGCCGATTACGGGGGCACGCCCAACACCGCCTGGGCCGTGCTGTTCTTGTCCAAGTCGACGGAGAAGACGATCCGCAAGATCCAGATCCGCCGCCTCGGCGCCGGGACGCTCGTCGGCGGCCGGGGGCTGCCGAGCGACCTCGGCTCGATCTCGGTGGCGGGCGGGCACGTCGTCGCCCGGCCGATGGACGGGGCGATCGACGGGATGATCGCGGTCCTGGAAGACCCCCGGGTCGACGACGCCTCCTCCGCCTTCGCCGGCCTGATCGCCCGCTACCAGACCGAAGGGCCCAGGGTGCTCCGGCCCGCGGCGGACCGGTTCCGCCACCTCCTGACCGACCCCGACCAGGGGGTCCGCAAGGTCGCGGCCTGGGCCCTGGCCAGGACCGGCGACCTGGCGATGGTGCCCATCTTGATCGAGGCCCTGGCCGACCCCGACGACGGGGTCGTGGCCGAGGCCGGCGCCGGGCTCCAGCTCCTGGCCCGGAGGATCGAGGGGTTCGGCCCCCCCCGGGGGGCCAAGCCGGAGCAGAAGGCGGAGGCGGCGGCCCGGTGGAAGGCCTGGTATGAGTCGATCCGGCCGATCGCCGGGGCGTCGGGCGCCGAGGGCGAGTCGTCGAAGGACACGGCGTCCCCGGCCCGGAGGGTCCCATGAGCGTCGCCACCGCGGCCGGCGAGGCGTCCGTTCCGCTCCGATTCGAGGCCCGGATCTACGGCGAGTCCGCCTACGATCGGGTCACCTCGCTCCTCTTCGCCGTCGTCATGGGGGCCTTGATCGTCTTCGGCTGGCTGTCGGTGATCGCGGCGACGACCTCGGCTTATGCGTCGAGGATCACCCAGCCGGTCCGGGTGGTCGAGGTCAGCGGGGGCGGGGGCGGCTCGGCGGAGGGCAAGGTCGGCAGCGTCGAGTCGGTCGACGTCCCCGGCGGGGAGTCGGCCGACATGGCCTCGAACAACGAGGAGGAGGCGCCCGACTTCGAGGAGCCCTCGGTCGAGGCCCGGCCCGCCGCCATGCTCGACACCGTGGCCGACTCGGCCGAGAGCCTCGCCGAGGTCGACGTGTCGGCCGTCATGCCCAACGGCTCGCGGGTCGCCACGGGCAAGAAGCGGTCCAAGATCGGCACCGGGGGCGCGGGCTTCGGCTCCGGGCCGGGTGACGGGGGCGTCCGCCGCGAGGACCGGTGGAGCATCCTCTACAAGACCGGCCAGACCGCCGATGAGTACGCCCGCCAGCTCGACACCTTCGGCGTCGAGATGGCGATCCCCCAGGGCAACCAGCTCGTCTACGTCTCCAACTTCTCCAAGGCCGTGCCCGACAAGCGGATCGGCTCGCCCTCCTCCGACAAGCGGCTCTACTTCGTCTGGCAGGGGAAGGTCCGCAAGGAGGCCGACATCGCCCTGCTGGCGAAGTCGGGCCTCGACGTCGGCGACAAGGTGATCTTCCAGTTCTACCCGGCCAAGACCGAGTCCGACCTCGAACAGCTCGAGGTCCGCTACCGGAGGCGGCAGCCGGCCGAGATCCGCAGCACCCGGTTCGGGGTGGTCGCCGTCGGCGACTCGTACGAGTTCGAGGTCATCGCGCAAGAACCGCTCCGCTGATCCCGACCGTCTCGCCGACCGCCGAGGAGCCAGTCGCACCCATGGCCACTCTGGAAATCCACGACGGTCGCAGCCCGGTCCGGCGGGTCCGGATCACCCGCGACGCCCCGGCGATGTTCGGGTCCGACCCGATGTGCGACGTCCGGATCGAGGGGCCCGGCATCCACCCCTTCCACGGCCGGATTCGCTGGAAGTCGTCCCGGTTCAAGGTCGACGCCTCGCCCGAGGTCCCCTGGATCGAGGTCAACGGCGAGCAGGTGAAGTCGAAGAGCCTGCACCAGGGGGACGAGGTCCGGATCGGCACCTGCCGGATCTTCCTGATGACGACCGAGGACGGCCCCGACCACGGCGAGCGGACCGTGGTCCAGGAGCCGCCCTCGATCCAGCTCGCGCCGATCGAGGCGCCCGGCCCGCCCCGATCGGGCCGGCCGGCCGTCGACTTCGCCCGGATGGAGATGGCGCCGCCGTCGATGGAAGGCCCGGTCGTGCCCGGCCCGGCCGGGCCCCAGAAGCCCTTGCCCCGGATGAAGGCCCGCCGGCCGGGCCGAGAGCAAGCGGGGGACGAGGCCGGGGATCGCCCCGACTCGCTCCTGGGCTCGTTGAAGGCGTACGGCGACCGCTCGGCCGAGTTCCCCGCGCCCAACGGTGCGGGTTCGGCGCCCGCCTCGTTCGTGGAGCGGATCAAGGCCGTCAAGGGGGTCACCTACCGGGCCCCGGGGGACGACCGGATCTTCACCTCGCCGATGGTCATCGGCCTGCTCGCGACGTTCCTCGTGCTCAGCCTCTTCAGCATGGTCCTCTGGAACACGATCGCCCGGGCCACCGCCAGGCGACAGTACGCCGTCGCGGTGGAGGACCTGGAGTCGGGCGACTTCCGCAACGCGATGGCCGGCTTCGACCGGTTCCTCGCCGGCAACCCCAAGGACGAGAAGGCGAACAAGGCCCGGGTCTACCTGGCCCTGGCCCGGGTCCGCCAGCATACCGGGGCCGTCGGCACCTCCTGGGGCAATGCGCTCAAGCAGGAGCGGGCGATGGTCCAGGAGGTCGGCGGCCTCCCGGAATACCGCGACTCCGCCCTCGAACTCGACGAGGACGTCCTCAAGACCGCCGAGGGGCTTGCCGAGCGGGCCCGCGAGCTGACCGACGCGAAGCTCCTGGCCGAGGCGGATTCGGCCGTCGCGCTCCACAAGCGGGTCGCCGGGGCGGCGGCCGGCTCGCTCCTCGACCGGACCAAGGTGGCCGAGAAGATCGGCAAGGCTCGCGACGCGATCGAGAAGGCGCGCGACCTGGCCTCGTCGCTGGCCGCGATGGACGCCGCGGTCAAGGCCCGACGGCCGGCCGAGGTGTATGCGGCCCGTGCCGGGTTGGTCCGACGCTACCACGACCTGATCGGCCAGAAGGACGTCGTCTCCCGCCTGATCCTGGCCAACGACCTGATCCGCCAGGAGGTCGTCTTCGACGCCTCGGGCCGGCCGGGCGAGACCGAGCCCAGGCCCGAGCCGATGGGCCCGCCGACCAGCCTGGTCCTCCGGCTCGACCCGGGCAAGCCGCCCGCCTCGGGCCCGAGCGGGCCGTTGGCCTACGCCCAGGTCGACGGGATGATCTACGGCCTCGACGCCGCGACCGGGGCCCCGAGGTGGCAGGTGGTCGCCGGCCCCTCCGCGCCGTTCCCCCCGATTGCCATCGCCGGCGACCCCCCGACGGCCCTGGCCTTCGACTCCCGGTCCGACGAGCTGGTCCTCCTCGACGGCCGGACCGGGGCCCTCCGCTGGCGGCAGGGCGTGGGCGGGCCGGTGATCGCCCCCCCGCTGATCCTCGGCAACCAGGTGCTCCAGGCGACGCCCGACGGCCGCCTGCTCCAGGTCGACCTCGCCTCCGGCGACCTCCGGGGGACGCTGGCCCTGGGCCGGAAGCTGGCGGCGTCGCCGGTGGCGGACGACTCGGCCCAGCATCTTTACCTGGCGGGCGACGAGGACGTCCTGTTCGTCCTCACGCCCGACCCGCTCGGCTGCGTCGCCGTCGAGTACACCGGCCAGGAGTCGGGCACGATCCCTTGCCCGCCGGCCCGGGTGGGCCGGTTCCTGATCCTGGCCGAGAACCGGACGCTCGACGAGGGGCGCTGGCGGGTCTTCACGCTCGAAGAGAACGGGACGAAGCTCAAGGCCGTCCAGGAGATCCTGATCGGCGGCTGGACCCGGTCGACCCCCTCGGCCTCGGGCCAGGTGATCTGGTCGGCGAGCGACCGGGGCGAGCTGCTGGCCTTCGAGATCGGCGACTACGAGTCCAAGGAGCCGCTGACCCGGATCTACCGCGAGGCCCCCGCGAACCAGGTCGAGGGGCCGGCCTTCCCCCGGGCCAGGACCGAGCGCGACTTCTGGATCGCCTCGGCCCGATCGGCCCGGTACGAGCTCGACCGCGAGCGCGGGAAGCTCGCGCCGGCCTGGACCCTGGGCGAGGCCGGCCCGGCCCTGGCCCCGATCCAGCCGTTCGACCGCCTGGCGGTCCTGACCCAGCAATACCCCGGCGGGCCGGGCTACCTGCTCTGGGGGGTCGACGCGGCCTCCGGCGCGGTCCGGTGGAAGACGGCCCTCGGCGTGGCCTGGCCGGTCCCGCTGGCGGGGGCGACCACCACCGACGCCCTGACCACGCTCGGTGCCGACGGCCGGCCCCTGGAACTGCCGGCGGCCGCGCTGCGGGCCGGCGGGTTCGTCGAGCAGCCGCTGCCGAGGCCGATCACCTTCCGGCTCCCGCCCGGCACCTCCCAGTTCTTCGAGATCGAAGGGCTGACCGTCATCGTCCCCGCGCCGGACGCCGCCCGGATTTTGGTCCGCCGGGGCTCGGCCGACTTCCGAGCCGTGGAACTCCCGGCACCGCTCGCGGCCCCGCTGGTCCGGCTCGGCAAGGACCTGCTCGTGCCGGGCGCGGACGGCCGGCTCTACCTGGTCGACCCGAGCACGGGGGCGTCCGTCGCCGAGCCGTTCATCCCCCCTTACGACCGATCGAGGCCGATCCGCTGGCGCTCGCCGGTGACGCTGGATGAGGACGCCGTGGCCCTGGCCGACGGCGAGCAGACGATGAGGCGATTCGCGGTCTCGCGCTCTCCCAGGCCCCGGCTGGCGGTCACCGCCGAGCGCAAGCTCGACAAGCCGCTGGCAACCGACCCGGCCACCACGGGCCGGTCGATCCTGGCGGTGACGACCGACGGGCTGGTCCGCTCGCTGGCCGCCCGCGACCTCGGACCTCAGGGGAGCTGGCCCCTGGAGGCCCCCCGCCTGATCGGGCCGGTCGTCGTGGGCGACACCGGGTTCGTGGTCGACGTCGCCGGCAACGTCATGGCCTTCTCGGCCGACGGCCGCCGGCTCTGGGCCTCGAAGCTGCTCGGGTCCCTGCCGGTCGGCCCGCCGCTCCTCCGAGACCGCTCCGCCTGGTTCCTCGGCCGCGACGGCACGGTCGAGCGGCTGTCCTTGGCCGACGGGTCGAGCCAGGACCGGATCAAGCTCGACGCCCTGCCCGCCGGATCGATGCTCGCCGCCGGGCCCGACCTCGTCGTCCCGACCGGCCTGGGGACCGTCCGGGTCCTCGGCCCGGAGCCCAAGAGCGAAGGGAACGGTACGCCCCCCCGATGAGCCACCCCACCCCGACCGCCCGCCGCCTGCTCGCCCTGCTCGCCGCGTCGGCCCTCGTCGCGGCCTCGACGTTGATCCGGCCCGCGTCGGCCCCGGGGCAGGGGCCCGCTCCCGGTCCGGCCAAGGGCGGGAGCCTCCTCAAGGCGGCCCCGTTCGATCGGTTGACGCTGATCGACGGCACCGTGATCGACATCGAGACGGTCTCGCCCCGGCCGCTCCCGGAGCCGGAGGTCAAGAAGCCGAAGACGCTCAACGAGATCGAGGAGCAGGCCAGGAAGGCCGAGCTGAAGCGGCAGAGGCGGGTCAACACCGACGGCTTCACCAAGCCCGAGCGCGAGGACGAGGAGGAGTCGATCGTCATCCGGACGCTCGTCGCCGAGAACGGCGACTACAAGGTGAAGCGGTCCTCGATCCGGCGGATCGAGTATTTCGAGGACCTGCTGTTCGCCGAGGCGGACCGCCTGGTCGCCTCGGGCGACTTCCTCGGCGCCTTCGAGCGCCTCCTCCTCGTGAAGACCCGCAACCCCGCCTGGCCCGGACTCGGCGACCACCTGAACAAGCTCCTCTTCGAGGAGGGGGATTCGCTCCTCAAGGAGGACAATGCCCGGGGGCTCCTGCTCCTGACCGACCTCCACTCCCGCAAGCCGGACTACCCCGGCCTGGGCGATCGCCTGGCCGCGTCTTACGCCCGGCGGATCGACCGCCAGGTCGCCGTGGGCGACTTCGCCGAGGGCCGCCGCCTGATCCGCGACCTCGAACGGATCACCCCCGGCCACGCCGAGGCGAGGTCCGCCCGGGGCCGGCTGGTCGCCCGGGCCAAAGCCCTGATCGACGAGGCGGGCCGGTCCTCGCCCGACGACCGGGTCGACCGGCTGGCCGAGGCGATCCGGATCTGGCCGGAGTCCGAGGGGCTCGAAGCGGCCTACGCCCAGGCATTCCGGGCCGAGCCGACCCTGACCGTCGCCGTGGCCGACCTGGCCGACCCGATCGGGCCGTTCCCCCGGTCGCCCGCCGCCGAGCGGGTCGCCCGGCTGCTCTACCTGCCGATCCTGGGGGGCGACGACGAGGCCGCCATCCGCGGCGAGGCCCCCGGCCAGCTCCTCGCCGCCTTGGAGATCGCCGAGCTCGGCCGGCGGATCCGGATCGACCTCAAGCCCGGCCCGACCTGGTCCGACGGCTCGCGGCCCGCCTCCGCCGTCGACGTCGCCCGATCCCTGGCCGACCGCGCCCAGCTCGTCTCGCCCGGCTTCGACGCCCGCTGGGCCGACCTCCTCGAACGGGTCGAGGTCGTCGACGAGCGGCGGGTCGAGGTCAAGCTCGCCCGGCCCGGCCTCAAGCCCGAGACCTGGCTGATGGCCCCCGTCGGCCCGGCCCACGCGGCCAGCGACGGCCTGATCCCCTCGGCCGACGGCGGCCACCGAGCCGTCGGCGACGGCCCGTTCCGCTGGGCCGCCTCGGCCCCGGCCGCGACCTCGCTCCGCCTGTCGGCAACGGAGTCGACGGCAGCCGCCGCCCGAGTCCATCGGATCCGGGAGGTCCGCTACCCGAGCCCGGCCCTCGCCTCCGAGGCCCTCTTCCGGGGAGAATGCGGGCTCATGGAGCGGGTCCCTCCCGGACGGCTCGCCGACTTCCGCAAGGTCGCCGACGTCAAGCTCGGCCTTCATGCGACCCCTTCGGTCCACCGGATCGCGCTCGACGGGCGGACCCCCGCGCTCCGGAACCGCAAGCTGAGGCGGGCCCTGTCGCTGGCGATCGACCGCAAGTCGCTCCTGGCCGAGGTGGTCGTCCGCCGGCCGCCCGACGACCGCGCGTTCCCCGCCGACGGCCCGTTCGTCCGTGGCAGCTTCGTCGACGCCCCCGACGTCGCCCCCCTCGAATACAACCCCCTCCTCGCCCTGGGCCTGGTCTCGGCGGCGAAGAAAGAGCTGGGCGGCAACCCGATCAAGCTGACGCTCGAATACACGGCGATCGCCGAGGCGCAGGCGGCCTGCCCCAAGATCGCCGAAGGCCTGCGCCTGATCGGGATCGACGTCCGGCTGGTCGAGCGGACCGAGTCTCAGCTCGAAGCCGACTTGCGCTCGGGGCGGAAGTTCGAGATGGCCTACCGCACGTCGAGGCCCTCGATGCCGTTCCGCGACGCCGGCCCGTTGCTCGTGCCGGGGTACGACGCCCCCCCCTCGGCCGACGCCCTGGCCTCGTCGGCCAGCCCGAGGATCCTCCAACTGCTCCTCCAGCTCGACCGGGCGCCCGACTCGGTCACCGCCCGGGGGATCGCCATCCAGGTCGACCGCGAGTCGCGCGACGAGCTGCCCGTGATCCCGCTCTGGCAGCTCGACGACTATTACGCCTGGCGAGGGTTCGTCCGGGGCCCGGTCGAATCGGCCGACCTCCTGTATCGCGGCATCGAAAACTGGGAGGTCGACCCGTGGTACGTCCGGGACGCCCGCTGATCCGGCTCGCCATCGCCGTGCTCGCCTTGGGAACATTCGGCCGGGCCGAGGGGCAGGTAGTCGCCCCGACCCCCGCCCCGGCGCCGATCCCGATCGACCGCAAGCCTTACGCGATCCGGGCCCACGTCGACTTCGAGCCGAGCACGAGGATCGGCGGGAGCGGGCGCGACGCGATCCTCGAAGAGTGGGCCGGGCTGGTGCGCCGGTTCGTCGGGATGCCCTGGGCCCTGGAGCTGGCCGAAGGGGCGGGCCAGTTGCCGGCGTTCTCGATCGGCGACCTCGAAGCCGGGCCGATGAAGGCCCTGGCGGGGCCGGCCGACAAGGCCTGGGGCATCCGGGTGGCTTCGCTCGGCGCCGGGTTCGCGATCGAAGGGCGGGAGTGGGACGCCGCCACGGGCTGGCTCGGCGAGGTCCACCGGGTCGACGTCGGCCAGCCTGGCGACCTGTCCCGGGGGCTGCTCCGGCTGGCCCTGGCGATGTTCGGGCCCACCGCCGACGTCCAGGAGTCGAAGAACGGCGGCGTCTCGTTCCTGGTCCGAGGGGCGTCGATCCCCGCCGCGACCCCGACCGGCGCCGTGGTCGAGGTGGGTTCGATCTTCCGGGCGATCCGGATCTTCGCCCGCCCCGAAGATCCCCCCTTGCCGGTCAAGTATTCGTATTTCCGGGTCGAATCGATGGACGGGCCGATCGCGCGGTGCCAGATCATCTCCGGGCTTCGCGACCCCTTGACGAAGCGGTTTGCCAGGAAGAACCGGCTGGTCGCCCTCGGGATCAAGCCCGCCTCCGCCCCGCTCCGGCTCCGGTTCACCCTGGCGGGGTCCAAGACCTCGGGCGAGGGCGAGCGGACGCCGGCCGCCGGCTACCGCCTGACCGCCCGAGGCGTGGGAGCGTCGACCAGCCCGTTCGACGTGGGCACGACCGACCGCGACGGCCGCCTGGTCCTGTCGAGCGGCTTCGCCCCCGGGCTGGTCATGCTCCGGCTCTATGCGGGCAACGACGAGCCGATGATCGACTTCCCCGCCATGCCCGGCGAGGCCGGCGACGAGCGCGAGGTGTCGTTCGAGCCCAGGCCGCTGACCCTGGCGTTCGAGGCCAGGCTCGACGCCCTCCGCGATGAGATCATCGACCTCGTGGCCGTCCGCTACCGGCTCGAATCGCAGATGAAGCGGCGGCTCTCGGCCGAGGACTGGGACGGGCTCGAACGCTCGCTCGCCGAGTTCGCCAAGCTCACACCCCGCCAGTCGTTCGTCGAACGACTCAAGCGGATCGAGGAGGACGCGCAGGCCCAGGAGCGGGACTTGAAGACCCTGGTCCTGACCAAGAACGCCCGGTCGGAGCTGGCCGAGACCAACAGCCTGGTCGGCAGCTACCTCGATGACGAGGCGTTCCGGGCCTACAAGGACGCCGTCGAGCAGGCCAGGGCCCAGCTCGCCGAGCGGGCCAGGGAATCCGCCAGGGCCAAGAAGAAACCCGGTCCGGCCAGGGGCAAGCAGCCCTAGGCTCTCAGGTGCCGGGATCGGCCGGGTCCGGCTCGGCCTCGGCTTCTTTGCTCCGGGGCGGCCCGGAGAAATGGCCGAAGAGGCGCGTCAGCTTGGTCCCGTTCCGGAACAGGCTGTGGAGGGCCGACGGGGACAGCCGCTCGATCTCGCCGTACCAGGTGGTGAGCATCTCGCAGAATTCGAGCATCTTGGCCATCTGGAGCCGGGTATACTCGTCGGAGTCCTGGCCGCCTTCCTCGGACTGGGCGATGCAGTGCTTGAGCAGGGAGATCGTCGGGTCCATCTCGCGCCGCTTCCGCTCGGCCATGATGACCCGGAAGGTCTCCATCACGTCCTTGAGCGCGACGAACCGGTCGCGGCGGTCGCCGATGATGTGGACCCGGCGGACGACGCCCCAGGTGATCAGCTCGCGGAGGCTGGTCGAGACGTTGGACCGGCTCAGGTCGAGCAGGGTGCGGATTTCCTCGGCGTCGAGGGCCTCGGGCGAGACGAACAGCAGGGCGTGGACCTGCGCCATGGTCCGGTTGATGCCCCAGGCCTGGCCCATCTCGCCCCAGTGGAGCACGAACCGCTGGGTCGCGGGAGTCAAGATCATCGCTCGCCCCTCGTCGCCCGCACCGCACCTTCACCGAAGAAGTCTACTCGGGACCACCCTTTGGTCAAACCTCGCCGGGCCCTTCGGGCAAATTCGCGACAAGACCGGTCCGAGCCTTGCGAAGTTTCCATTAACGATTTAGGATTGATCGCGTCGAGGATTCTTGTCCGGGTCGAGTCGCGATCGGCACGAAAGGGGCGGACCTTTGGCTCGTCTGGCTAGCTTCCGGCACGCTTCGGCCTGCGTCCTCCTGCTGCTGGCCGGCTGCGGCTCGAAGGTCGCGCCCGTCGCGGTCGGCCCGACCCCGCGCCCGGCGGCGAAGCCGGTCCCCGCCAAGGCCGCCGCGCCCTCGCCGGTTGCCCCGGCGGCCCCCTGCATCGCGATTCGGCCGGCCTCGGCGACGCTGCTTGCCGGCGAGCCGGGCTTGCAGATGGTCGTCCAGGGGACCGGCCCCCACGGCGGCCGGACCGACCTGACCCGCTCGGCCGCCTGGACGTTCGCCCCCCCCGGCATCGTCGCCGTCGACGCCGAAGGCTACCTCCGGCCGCTCAAGGCCGGCAAGGCCCGGGTCGTGGCCAGGTCCGGACCGGCCGAGGCCGAGGCGTCGATCGTCGTCGCCGGCGAGCTCGCCCGGTCCTGGGACTTCGCCGAGGACATCGAGCCGATCCTGACGCGGTCGGGTTGCAACACCGGCGGCTGCCACGGCCGGGCCGACGGCCAGAACGGGTTCCACCTGTCGCTCTTCGGCTACGACCCCGAGGGAGACTTCCGCTCGATGACCCGCGACGTCGGCGAGCGCAGGCTCTCGCCGATCCGCCCCGAGTCGAGCCTCCTCCTGGCCAAAGCCACCGGCACGACCCCCCACGTCGGCGGGCCCAGGCTGAGGCCGGGGTCGGACGAATACAACTCGGTCCTGGCCTGGCTCAAGGCCGGCGCGCCGTTCGCCTCGGCGAAGAACCACGGGCGGATCGCCCGGCTCTCGGTCGAGCCCGGCGACGTCCGGCTCGACGAGCCGGGCGGCCAGCAACTCCGGGTCGTCGCCCGCTACGCCGACGGCCACGAGCGCGACGTGACCCGGCTGGCTTCGTTCCGGGTCAACGACGACGCCTCGGCCGCGATCGACCCCAAGGGGTACGCCCGGCTGCTCCGGAGGGCCGAGACCGACCTCGTCGTCCGCTACGAGTCGCAGGTCGTCTCGACCCGCCTGGCGACGCTGATCAACCCCGACCTCAAGTTCGACTACGCCCGCCTGACCCGGCGCAACTTGATCGACGACGAGTTGTTCAAGCGGCTGGAGTCGCTCAAGGTGCCGCCCAGCCCGCCTTCGGCCGACGCCGCGTTCCTCCGCCGGGCCTCGCTCGACCTCACCGGCGAGCAGCCCACGCCCGACCGGGTCCGCGAGTTCCTCAAGGACACCGACCCCGACAAGCGGGCGAAGCTGGTCGACGCCCTGATCAAGACGAACGACTTCGTCCGCTTCTGGGAGCTGAAGCTCGGCGACTTGTTGGAGATCACCACGGCCCGGCCGGGCCTGGGCAACAACGCCATCGGCTACCGGGTCTGGCTCGAAAAGCAGCTCTTCGACAACACCCCGTGGGACAAGGTCGTCCGGACCCTGCTGACCGCCGTCGGCGACCCCAACGACACCCGCGACCGGATCGCCGCCGGGGCCATCGCCTACGCCCTCGAAGAGGCCGACCCCAAGATCTCCGCCGAGAAGACCGCCCAGCGGTTCCTCGCCCTCCGGATTCGCTGCGCCCAGTGCCATGACCATCCGTTCGACGTCTGGACCCAGGACGACTACTTCGGCCTCGCCGCCACCTTCGCCAAGGCCAGGCGCACCGGCGGGATGGCGCCGGGCATGATGGGCGGCAAGACCCTGATCAAGATCGACCCCGACGCCAAGCTGGAACACCTCCGGACCAAGCAGCCCGCCCAGGCCAAGATCCTCGGCGGCGACCTGATCAAGACGGAGGGGGCCGAAGACCCCCGGGCCAGGCTCGCCGACTGGATGACCGCGCCGGACAACCCGTATTTCGCCCGAGCGATGGCGAACTGGGCCTGGGCGCAGTTCTTCGGCAAGGGGATCGCCGACCCGCCCGACGACCTGTCGCGGTCCAATCCGCCGGTCCATCCCGAATTGCTCGACGCCCTGGCGAAGCACTTCGTCGCCCGGAAGTTCGACCTCCGCGACCTGGTCCGGACGATCGCGACCTCCGAGGCGTACGCCCTTTCTTCCGCAACGGTGCCCGGCAACGAGGGGGACAACCGGCTCTTCTCCCACCAGTTGCCCCGCCCCCTGACCGCGCACCAGATGGCCGACGCCCTGGCGCAGGCGACCGAGGTGCCCAACATTTTCGAGGGGCGGCAGAACGACCGGAAGAAGGCGATCGAGATCCAGGACCCCTCGGTCGGCAGCACCATCCTCGACACCTTCGGCCGCTGCGACCGGATCAACGGGTGCGCCTCGGTCTCCAACCCGGCCCTGAGCCTCCGGCAATCGCTGCTCGTGATCGGGGGCAACGTCATCGAGGGCAAGGTGTCGAGCCAGCGCGGGTATCTTTCCAGCCTGCTCGAACTGAACCCGGCCCCCGACGAGGTCGTCGAGAACCTCTACTTCAAGGCCCTCTGCCGGCCGCCGACCTCGGAGGAGGTGGCCCACTGGGCGGCCGAGCTGTCGAGGGCCCCGAAGATCCGCGAGGCGGCCGAGGACCTGTTCTGGGCCCTGCTGAACTCGCGCGAGTTCGCCTTCAACCACTGATCTCGACCCGACTCCGTCCCTTCGCCCGAACCGGAGGCATGCCGTGGCGCCCCAGCACTTCGACCCGTCGCGTGGTTGTCGCGGACCGAGCCGCCGGGCTCTCCTGAAGGCCGGCATGCTGACCGCCTTCGGGCTCGGCCTCGACGACCTGTTCCGGCTCCAGGCCCTGGCCAGCGGCGGGGGCGGCAAGAAGCCGACCAAGGTCAAGCACTGCATCCTGATCTGGCTCGCCGGCGGCGCCTCGCACATCGACACGTTCGACCCCAAGCCCGACGGCCCGGTCGACGTCAAGGGGGAGTTCAAGCCGATCGCCACTTCGGTCCCGGGGCTCCAGATCAGCGAGGTCTTCCCCAACCTGGCCAAGGTCATGGACCGGGTCACGCTGATCCGGAGCATCACCTCGCCCGAGGCCGACCACGACCGCGCGGCGCACCACCTCCTGACCGGCTACCGGCCGAGCCCCGCGCTGGTCTATCCCAGCTTCGGCAGCGTCGTGGCCAAGACCCTGGAGGACGCCCGGGGGGCCCTGCCGACCTACGTCGCCATGCCCGATCCGCCGATCTTCGCTTCGAGCGGCTACCTGACCCCGGCGTTCGACCCGTTCGCCGCCGGGGGCGACCCGAACCAGGAGTCGTTCCGGGTCCGCGACCTGACCCCGCCCGACCAGGTGACCCTGGACCGGCTCAGGCGGCGCCGGGGGATGGTCAAGACGCTCGACGAGTTCGCCCGCGACGTCGCCCCGACGACCTTGGTCAACAGCCGCGACCAGTTCGCCGACCGGGCCTACGACCTGCTCACCTCGTCCGCCGCCCAGGCCGCGTTCCGGATCGGCGACGAGACGCCCGAGATGCGCACGGCCTACGGCCGGAACCCGTTCGGCCAGTCCTGCCTGCTGGCCAGGCGGCTGATCCAGGCGGGCGTGTCGTTCGTGACGATCAACAACCGGGGGACCGGGCAACTCCAGTGGGACACCCACGCCAACAACTTCCCGGCGATCAAGTCCGCCCTGGCCCCGCCGCTCGACACCGGCCTCGCCACCCTGCTCGACGACCTCAAGCGGCTCGGCCTGCTGGATGAGACCCTGGTCCTGGCGATCAGCGAGTTCGGCCGGACCCCGAAGATCAACGGCAACGCCGGCCGCGATCACCACGGCCGGGCCAACTGCGCGATCCTGGCCGGGGCCGGGATGCCGCAAGGGGCGGTGATCGGCAAGACCGACGCCAAGGGCGACTCGCCGGTCGACCGGCCGGTCACCCCGAGCGACCTCGCCGCCACGGTCTACACCGCACTCGGGATCGACCCCAACTACCAGTTCGAGACGCCCGACGGCCGTCCGCTCCGCCTCGTCGATGGCGGAAAAGCGTTGCCCGAACTCGCCGTCCACTCCTGATCAGATCTGTAAAAGAACATGTAGGGTGGGTCGAGCGCAGCGAGCCCCACCATCAACCGATCGGAGTTGGTGGGGCTCGCTGCGCTCGACCCACCCTACATGTTTATGGATGCCCCGGCCGGCCTCGTCGCTTGCGAGGCCGAGCGATTCGTGGTCTCATCGGCGTAGGCCATCGCGAAGACGCGACGGGCGATCGCCGACATCCGGGACCATTTCATGGCCAGTCGCTCGAAGGTCGGGTCGGGCTTGGAAGCCGCGGTCGGATCTCAGGACCCGTCGATCTTCGACGTGCAGACGGTGGCCGACGGGCCGGTCGGCTCGCTGCCGTTGACCGACGAGCGGCTCAGGCTCTGGCCCTCGGGCGACCTCTTCGGCCTGACCCAGAACGCCGGGATGGGGTGGCAGCCCGACCAGGTCGACCGCGACCCGTACCTGATCCTGAGCACCCAGGGAGGGGTCCGCGCCCCCGACGGCAAGCCGATCGCCCTGGGCTACCACACCGGGCACTGGGAAGTTGGCCTGCTCGTCCAGGAGGCCGCCGAGGAGCTGAAGGCCCTGGGCATGGCCCCGTTCGCCGGGATGGTGTCGGACCCGTGCGACGGCCGGACCCAGGGCACCCCGGGCATGATGGACAGCCTGCCCTACCGGAACGACGCGGCCATCGTCTTCCGCCGGCTGATCCGCTCGCTCCCCACCCGGAAAGGGGTGCTCGGCGTCGCCACCTGCGACAAGGGCTTGCCGGCGATGCTCCTGGCCCTGGCCGGGTCGAAGGGCCTGCCGGGGGTCCTCGTCCCCGGGGGCGTGACCTTGCCCCCGCGACGGGGTGAAGACGCCGGCAAGATCCAGTCGATCGGCGCCCGCTACTCGCACGGCGAGTTGAGCCTCCAGGAGGCGTCCGAACTCGGCTGCCGGGCCTGCGCCACGGCCGGCGGCGGCTGCCAGTTCCTCGGGACGGCGGCCACGGCGCAGGTCGTGGCCGAGGCCCTCGGCCTGACCGTCCCCCACGCCGCGCTCGCCCCCTCGGGCCAGCCGATCTGGCGCGACCTGGCCCGCCGCTCGGCCCGGGCGCTGGTCCGGATGGCCGAGGCGGGGATGACGACCGGCGGGGTCCTCGGACCCGCCTCGATCCGCAACGCGATGACGGTCCACGCCGCGTTCGGCGGCTCGACCAACCTCCTGCTCCACATCCCCGCCATCGCCTTCGCCGCCGGCCTGACCCGGCCGACCGTCGCCGACTGGACCGAGATCAACCGCCGGACCCCCCGACTGGTCGACGTCCTGCCCAACGGCCCGAGCTACCACCCGACGATCCGGGCCTACCTCGCCGGCGGCGTCCCCGAGGTGATGCTCCACCTCCGGTCGCTCGGCCTGCTCGAACTCGACGCCCCGACGATCTCGGGCGAACCCCTCTCCGCCACCCTCGACTGGTGGGAATCGAGCGACCGCCGGGCGAGGGTCCGGGCCCGGTTGCGGTCCGAGGACGGCGTCGACCCCGACGACGTGATCATGCCCGTCGACCGGGCCAGGGCCCGAGGCTTGACCAGCACCGTGACGTTCCCCCGGGGGAACCTCGCGCCCGAGGGTTCCGTGATCAAGAGCACCGCCATCGACCCGACCGTGGTCGGGCCCGACGGGATCTACCGCAAGCTCGGCCCGGCCCGGGTCTTCACTCGCGAGCGCGACGCGATCGCGGCGATCAAGGGGCAGGGGCCGAAACCGCTCCGGTCGGGCGACGTCCTGGTCCTGATCGGCCGAGGGCCGTTGGGCACCGGGATGGAGGAGATCTACCAGATCACCTCGGCCCTCAAGCACCTCTCGTTCGGCAAGGAGATCGCCGTCATCACCGACGCCCGGTTCTCCGGGGTCTCCACAGGCGCCTGCATCGGCCACGTCGGCCCCGAGGCCCTCGCCGGCGGGCCGATCGGCAAGGTCCGCGACGGCGACACCATCCGGATCACCGTCGACCGGGTCCGCCTCGAAGGGACCGTCGACCTCGTCGGGGCCGGAGGGCGCGACCTCTCGCCCGAGGAGGCCGCCGTCCTCCTGATCGACCGGCCCCCCCACCCCGACCTGTCCCCCGACCCCGACCTGCCCGACGACACCCGGCTCTGGGCCGCCCTCCAGGCCGTCGGCGGCGGCACCTGGGGCGGATGCGTCTACGACACCGAGGCCATCGTCGCCGCGCTCCAGTCCGGCCAGTCCGTCAAGATCGCCGGGGGCTGATGGCCTGTCCGCGACGATGGCCGGGGCGTATATCGAGAGCGGGCACTAACTCCGAGCCGACCCCACCGAGCCGATCACCATGCGCCCCGAACCGCGATCGATGACGGCGGCCGACATGATGGCCCTGGTGGCCGGGGTCGGCCTGGGGATCGTGCTCCAGCAGCCCGTCCAGAGGTTCAACGCGGGGAGGCCCTACCCGGACCGAGGCGTTTCCGATCTCGTCATGGCGGCGGCCGTCGCGGTCTCGGTCGTGGTGATCGCGCGGCTGATCCGATACGGCCGGCGGGCCAGGCCCGCGGAGTGGCTGGCGATCCTGGTGGCGATCTTCCACGCATCGGATCGGCCCGAGTGGCAGGTGGATCGGGCGATCAACCTGGTGCTCGGATCATTCATGAGGGCGGATGTCTCATTCTCCACCCTCCGATGGGCGATGGGCGGCCTGGCCGCGATGATGATCCTGGCCGGCCTGGGCGTCCTCAGGCGCGAGCGGGATTCGCTCCCCCCTTGGTTCAAGACGGTGGCCACGGCCTGGCTGGCCTTCCTGGCGATCTGGGGGCCGATCCAGGTCATCGGCATCAACGGCCCCGACCTCCTCGCCCCCTCGTCGGGATTCGGTGCCGGGCTCGGGCCGGCGGTCTACTGGATGATCTGCCAGCACCTGGCCTGGGTCCCGTTCGGCCTCCTCTTCGGGGTCCCGCTGATCGCGGCGATCGATGGCCGGGTCCGGAGGTTCCCCTGGGCCTGGACCGAGTGGGCGGGGTCGATCACCTTCCTGGTCGCCCTGCTGGTCGCCTCGACCCTCCGCAAAGGGATGGTCGGCGGGCTCTCGACCCTCTCGGCGATCGAGAAGGGGCTGGATATCGCCTGGTTCCTCGGCATCAGCCTGGTCAGCCGGTGGGCCCTGATCCGGCTCAGGCCGACCTGGAGCCGCCTGTTCGACCCGCGGCCTCGGGCTCAGGCGTCGGCCGCCCCGCCGACCTCCTCCTCTCCCGCGAGGACGGCCTGAACGAAGCGGTCCATCTCGGCCAGTTCCTCGGTGAAGGGTGCCTGGACGGGGGGGAAGCGGAAACCGGTCTTGGGGTCGAGGTCGAAGGCGGTGACCCGGAAGCTGATCGCGATCCGCTCGCGCTTCCACTGGGCGATGCAGAACAGCTTGACGAACTTGCGGATGTCGGCGGCGAAGCGGGCGAGGTCGTGGTCGTAGCGCGGGCACATCGTCGGCCAGAGCCGGCGGAGGATGTCGACCGGGTCGAGCGCGAGCTGGACGAAGGCGTGCATGATCTGGTCGAGCACCGGGAAGGGCATCAGGTCGGCCTCGTCGGTCTGCTCGGAGCCTTGCGGGCGCAGCTCGGCGCTGGCTTCCATCGCCTTGATCATCTGGAGCGAGCGGAGGCCGTGGAAGTCGGCCGCCCAGTCGAGGTAGAGCTTGATCAGGCTCTTGGGCACGTCGGCGATCGGCGCGAGGCCGCCGCTGGAGTCGCCGTCCATGGTCGTGTAGCCGACGGCCGCCTCGCTCTTGTTGCTCGTGACGAGGAGCAGGGCGTTGTGGAGGTTGGCGATCGTCCAGATCAGCATCCCGCGGACCCTGGCCTGGATGTTCTGCAAGGTCAGGTCGTGCCGGGGGTTGGTCCAGCTCAAGGGCTCGCCGGTCATCGCCTCGGTCACGTCATGGGCCGCGGTCAGGGCCGGCTGGACGTTGCCGTCGAAGAAGGTCGCGCCCAGCTCCCGGGCGACGGCGAGGGCCGCGTCGTGGGTCTTGTGGCCGGAGTTCTCGGTCGCGAGGTAGGCGCAGAGGAACCGCTCGCCGACGAGGCCGCGGAGCCCCTCGGCGTCGAGGTCGGGCCGGGAATACCGGTGCATCTGGCGGACCAGGAGCGCGACCATCGCGCTGTCGCGCCCGCCCGAGAGCGCGAGGCAGCAGTTCCGGATGCCCGACTTGCGGGTGTAGTCGCGGAGGGCCAGCGAGAGGGCCAGTTCGAGTTCGAGGTGGTTCAGGTCGCGCTCGCCGATCGCCCGGCCGCCGAAGGCCTCGGCCTCGAGGTAGCGGAGCGAGGGGTCGGGGTGGCCCGGCTCGGGGGGGACCCAGTACGGGGGCGGGGGCGGGGCGACGCCTCGGGTCGAGAAGTCGCCTTCGAGCCGGACCAGGCCCGGCGACTTGCCGTAGGCGCCCCAGGAGGCCCGCGAGCTCTGGTCGCGCCACGAGCCTTCCTCCATCCGGACGTGGCGGATCTCGCGGAGGTCGACGACCCGGTGGATCAGCTCCCAGTCGCGGCCGAAGACGAACCGGCGCCCCTCGACCTCGATCCTGCCGTCGACCGCGAGGAACAGCGACCCGTCGAAGATCAGCCGGGTGGCGTCGCAGCCCAGGAGCGAGGTGTAGACGTAGACGCAATGGTCCTGCTGGCTCACCTGCGCCACCAGGCGGCGACGCAACCGATGCTTGCCGACCGTGAACCACGAGGCCGACGGGTTGAGCAGGATCTCGGCGCCGGCCAGGGCATAGGTCGAGCCGGGCCGGAGCCCCTTCCAGCCGTCCTCGCAGATCTCGAAGGCGACCCGGCCCAGGTCCGGCAACTGGAACATCTGGGTGCCGAGCGCGACCGACATCCCGTCGGGGCCTCGATGGTCGACGAGCCGGCCGTGCGACCAGGGGAGGAAGTAGCGGTTCTCGTACTGGACGTCGCCGGTGGCCAGGTTCTCCTTGGCGACGAGGCCGACGACCTTGCGATCGGCCAGCAGGGCCATCGCGTTGTACAGGACCCCTTCGTACTGGACCGGCAGGCCGACGGCCACGGCCAGGCCGTCGGTGGCGTCGAGCAGGCGGACCATCCGCTCCCAGGACCGCTCGATCGTGCCGACCCGGAGCAGGCGGTCCCCCAGGCTGTACCCCGGGATGCACATCTCGGGCAGGAGCAGCAGCTTCGCCCCAACCCGACGGGCCTCGGCGATCGCCTCGCGGATGCGCCGCTCGTTGCCTTCCCAGTCGCCCACCGTCTGATTGAGCGAGGCCGCCGCCAGGTGGGCCTCGTGGCTCTCGGCCATCTCTGCTGTCCCTTCCGTTGCTCTCGCCGGGCGCGCGGATCTCATCCATCCACGTTACGCGCCCGGCGAGGCGCGGTCAAACCCGATCGGGTCGGCTCAGCGGGGTGCGGCCTCGCTCGACTTGGCCGCGGTGGTCGCCGGCTTGGGGACGACCGTGGCCTTGATCTCCAGCGCGAACTTGTCGCCCAGGGGAACCAGGGCCGTCTCCGTCTGGCCGGGGTTCTTCAAGGCCGAGCCGAGGGTGATCGACGTGGCAGGGGCGCCGTCGCCGACCTTCACGATCATCCGGGCGGCCTGGCCGTTTGGGGCCGGGGATGAGGCGGAGGCCGGCTTCTCGGACCCGTCGCGGAAGGGGCATGCCGGGCAATCGTCCTCGGCCTCGGCCTCGACCGCTTCCGGCTTGCAAACGGCCTTCAGGCCGGTCGAGGTCATCTTCATCCCGCCGGGGAGGTTGAACTCGAAGGCCTGGCCGGCCTTCATGTGGGCGAAAGCGGCCTCCATCTTCAGGCTGTCGACGAACTCGCCGATCATGGCGGCCAGGGCGACGTTGGCGTCATCCTCCTTGCCGTTGTCGCAGCGGGGCTCGGGCGGGCAGGCGGGGTCGGACTCGGCCCCCTCGGCCTTGGCGTCGTGGAGCGAGATGTGGCAGGTCCGGCCGTCGCCGGACAGGTCGATGTCCATCTCATACTCGCCCATCCGCTCGATCAGGCGGCGGGCGAAGTCCTGGAGGGGCATCTTGGCGAAGTCGCCCATGACCGGGGCGGGAGCCGGGGCCGACGCGGGCGCGGGCTCAATGTAGCTGGTCCGGGCCAGGGCGGGGTCGGCCATCGAGCCCTGGATCTTCATCTGCGGGCTGGCCAGCTTCGAGCCGGGCTCGATCTGGTTGAGGTCGGCCGAGGCGACCGACTCCGGCAGGGGGGGCAGCTCGACCTCCTTGCCGTCGACGTCGATCGACCGGGGCAGCGAGCGGCAGGGAGGGGTCGCCTGGGGCAGGTTGGCCAGGGCGATCGGCATCGGCTCGCCGGCGACGAAGGGGGAGGGGGGGAAGGCCGCGACCTCGACCGGGCAGCCGTCGATCGTCGCGGGCAGGAACGACTCGGTCGCGATCGGCTTGATCGGGTTGGCGTCGAACTCGACGATCGCCAGCCGCTCCTGGGTGACCGCCATCCCGTTCTTGTCCGGCACGGTGCGGATGCCGAGGCTGACCAGCAGCACGCCGTCGTTCGGGACCAGCCACTCCCCCTCGGCCCGGCCGGTGGCGACCTCGGGGACCTGGACCTGGCCGAGGACCGAAGTCTCCGGGATGTCGCTCCGGCCGTTCACGACCGTGCGGATCACCCTCTGGGCGACCCCGATCGGCCCGTTCTCCGCCGCCTTCGGCTCGCCCTTGATCGTCTCGGGCAGCCCGACGGTCTCGATCCGGACGACGCGCGTGTCTTCGAGGGCGACGCTGGCCAGGATGCCCTGGTCGAGCCTCCGGCCGCTGACGGTCGCCTGGAACCCTTCGGCGAGGGTCGAGACCTCGGGCACGTAGGCGACCCGCGAGGCCTGGTTGACCGGGCCATCCGAGACCCGCTCCAGGTGGCTGACGTAGAACTGGTTCTGCGTCCGGGCGACGGTCGACTTGTCGCAGGCCTGGACCTTGGGCGAGACCGTGGAGGACCTGGCCGACTTGGCGAGCGAATCGGCCAGGGCCCGGTCGGCGGTCCAGATCGTCGAGGTCCCCTGGCGGGCGACCGGTCGCATCCGGTGGAACGACTCCGACCGCCACCCGGTCCCCTCGATCGTCAGGACCTTGGCCTGATAGAAGATCGGCGCCTCGGGGGCCGCGGGGGACCCGCCCGAGGCCACCATCGCCAGCGCGACCAGACTCGTACCCATCGCCATGATCCGACCTCCTTGCCGTGTCGCCGCCCCCTCGAATCCCTCGAAGGGGCACACCTCCGACCCGAGGCGCGGGATGGTACGATGGGATGCCCGGGTCGTCAACGGCGACTTGTCGGCCCGCCGGCTCGCCGACTTGAACGAATCCCGGGGCCGATCCGCCGCCGGGCGGGGCCTGGCGGACCGGGGATCGGGGACCGTAAAATACCGCGACCGGACGAAGCCCCGGACCCTTCACGCCGGAACTTGCCGACCATGCCGACCCCCGACCAGCTCTACGACCAGGCCATCGACCTCCGCGACGGCGGCGACAAGCCAACCGCCATCGCCCGGCTCGAAGAGGCGATCGCGATCGACCCGAACTTCGCGATCGGCCACGGGATGCTCGCCAAGCTCTACGTCGACCTCGCCGAATCCGACAAGGCGATCCTCCACGCCAAGAAGGTCGTCGAGCTCGAGCCCGACGACACCTTCAGCTACACCGCCCTCTCGGTCATCTACCAGCGCTGCGGCAAGATCCCCGAGGCCGAGCACGCCAAGGCCATCGCCTACAACAAGCAGCACGGGCTCGACTGAGCCGGACTTCACCTTACCCTCGACACTCCCGACCGTTTCCTCCCGGAGCCGCCTCGATGCCAATCGCCCGCGTTGGTCTGGCCGTCCTCGTTCTCGTCGGCTTCTCGACGAGGTCCGACGCGGCCGACCCCTGGCTCGACGCCCACGAGGCGGAGCTGATCGGCCTGTACAAGCACCTCCACACCCACCCCGAGCTGTCGTACAAGGAAGTCGCCACGGCCGCCCGGATCGCCGAGGAACTGAGCAAGGCCGGGGCCGAGGTCACGACCCAGGTCGGCAAGACCGGGGTCGTCGGCGTGCTCCGGAACGGCAAGGGGCCGACCGTGCTGGTCCGGACCGACCTCGACGCCCTCCCGGTGACCGAGCGGACCGAGCTCCCCTACGCGAGCAAGGCCACCACCCCGGGCGACGACGGCAACCCCGTCGGCGTGATGCACGCCTGCGGCCACGACATCCACATGACCAGCTTCATCGGCACCGCCCGATGGCTGGCCGACCACAAGGACCGCTGGGCCGGCACCGTCCTCTTCATCGGCCAGCCGGCCGAGGAGAAGATCGGCGGCGCCAAGGCGATGCTCGCCGACGGCCTGTATCGCCGCTTCCCCAAGCCCGACTACGCCCTGGCCCTGCACGTCCTCCACGACCTCGAGGCCGGCAAGGTCGGCTACATCAGCGGGCCGGCGATGGCCAGCTCCACGGCGGTCGAGGTCCTGGTCAAGGGGAAGGGGGGCCACGGGGCGATGCCCCACAACACGGTCGACCCGATCGCCCTGGCCGCCCTGCTCGTGCTCGACCTCCAGACGATCGTCAGCCGCGAGGTCAGCCCGATCGAGCCGGCCGTCGTCACCGTCGGCTCGATCCACGGCGGGACCAAGGGGAACATCATCCCCAACGACGTCCGGCTCCAGTTGACCTTGCGGGCGTTCCGGGCCGAAGTGGCCGACCAGCTCGTCGAGGGGATTCGCCGACGGGCCAAGGGGCTGGCGGAGGCCCACCGGGCCCCGATGCCCGAGGTGTCGATCCACGAGAACACCCCGCCGACGGTGAACACCCCGAGCCTGGTCGCCCGGGTCGTCCCGACGATCGAGCAGGCGGTCGGGTCGGACAAGGTGGTCGCCGTCGAGGCCACGATGGGGGCCGAGGACTTCGGCCTCTTCGGCGAAGGGGGGGTGCCCACGTTCATGTTCCGCCTCGGGACGATCCCCGCCTCCCGGCTCGAAGCGGCGAGGGCGAAGGGGGAGACGATGCCCTCGCTCCACTCGGCCCTGTACTACCCCGACCCCACGCCGAGCATCCAGACCGGCGTCAGGGCGATGACCGCGGCCGTGCTCGGCCTGATGCCCCCCTCGACCGCCGGGGCCGCCCGGTGATTGCCGCCACCACGCCCGGCACCATCGTCGGTGCCGACCCCCTGTATCCGGTCCACCATCCCGAGGAGCTGCTCAGCCCGTCGCTCCTGATCTTCCGCGACATCGTGCGACGGAACCTCGGAGCGATGGTCGGCATGGTCGGCGACGCTTCCCGGCTCCGCCCCCACGTCAAGACGCACAAGATGCCGGCGCTCGTCCGCCTGGTCGAGTCGCTGGGCATCCGCAAGCACAAGTGCGCCACCATCGCCGAGGCGGAGATGATCGCCGGCTCGGGGGGGACCGACGTCCTGCTGGCCTACCCCGTCGTCGGGCCCAACCTGGCCCGCCTGGCCCGGCTGGTCAAGCTCTACCCGTCGACGACCTTCCGGGCCACCGTCGACCACCCCGACTCGGCCCGGAACCTTTCCGCCGCCTTCGGGTCGTCCGACCGCCCGCTGCCGACCCTGATCGACCTCGACGTCGGGATGGGCCGGACCGGGATCGCGCCCGGCGACGAGGCGGCGTCGCTCTACGCCCTGATCCACAGCCTGCCCAACCTCGAAGCCGACGGCCTGCACGCCTACGACGGCCAGATCCGCGACCAGGACCTCGAAGCCCGGAGGGCGTCGGCCGCGCCCGGCCTCGACGCGGTCCGGCGGTTCCGCGAGCGGCTGATCGGCGAGGGCCTGCCCGTCCCCCGGGTCGTCCTGGGCGGGACCCCGACGTTCCCGATCCACGCCGAGGTCCTCGACATCCCGGGCGCCGAGTGCTCGCCGGGGACCTCGGTGCTCCACGACTCGGGGTATTCGGCCAAGTTCCCCGACCTGCCGTTCACGCCGGCGGCGGTCCTCTTGACGCGGGTGGTCAGCCGGCCCAAGGTGGGCCGGGCCTGCCTCGACCTGGGCCACAAGGCGGTCGCGGCCGACCCGGTCGGCGTCCGCCTGACCTTGCTCGGCCTGCCCGGGGCGACCCTCGGCGGCCAGAGCGAGGAGCACCTCGTCGTCGACCTCCCCGACGGCGGGGCCGAGGCGCTCGAGCCGGGCTCGGCCCTGCTCGCGGTCCCGACGCACATCTGCCCGACCTGCGCCCTCCACTCCTGGGCCTACGTCCTGGAAGGGGGGGAGATCGTCGACCGCTGGGAGGTCCGGGCCCGGGACCGCGTCCTCGGGATCTGATCGGCCCGACCCGTCCCGTCCCATCGAAGTCGTGGGGAGTGTCCGGGTGGCAGGGGTAAGCTTGCTCACCCCGGATCGCCACACGTCCAGCAACCGGGGTAAGCAAGCTTACCCCTGCCACCCCCGATCGGGATCGGCCTGCCTCGATTGATCAGAGCCCAGGCCGGAGCGCCCCCTCGACGGCCAGGGCGAGTTCCTCGGCCCGCTGGCTGCCGATGAGGATCTTCGAGCCGTCGGCCAGGTGGAGGCGGACGCCCCGATCCCCCCGGGCGTTGAGCACCCGCTCGCCGTCCCGGGTGATCCGGATGCCCCAGCCGCCGTAGTCGAGGATCGGCCGGTACTGGACGACCTCGACCCGGGCGATCGAGCCGATCGCGAACGCCCGGCGATAGGTCGGGACGAAGCCGAACCAGACGTGGACCTCGGTCGGGGTGACGATCGTCGTCATCCGGAGCACGCCGACCACCAGGAGCACCGGCAGGACCACGCCCGCGGCGATGCTCGCGACGAAGATCTGGCCGTGCGGCCCCGCGCCGGGGTTGGCGCCCCCGGGCCGTTGGCCCAGGAGCATCGACCAGGCCACCGCCATCATCAGCGCCAGGAGCGCGTAGAGCCACCAGCCGAAGCGCTGCTCCTCGCGATAGATGGCCGCAGGGGGCTGGATGGCCGCGACGGATAGGCTCACGACTGACCCCGTGGAGATGACCCGTGAGGGGCGGGACCGAATCGCCCCAGCAGGCGCGTCATGGCCTGCCGGCCGGCGTTGGCCACCTGATCGGCCGGGATCGACCAGAGCTGGGGGTTGAGCACCTCCAGCGAGACGAAGCCGTCGTAGCCGATCGATGCGAGGTGGTCGAGGATCGGGTCGATCTGGAAGTCCCCCTCGCCCGGCAAGATCCGGTCGGCGTCGCCGGCCAGCTCGCGAGGGACGCCGCTGATGTCCGAAACCTGGACCCAGGCCAGGTTGTCTCGCGAAAGGTACGCCAGGTCCTCGAACTTGCTCGGCCCGGTGTAGTAATGGAAGACGTCGAGGCAGACGCCCAGGCCCTGGGCCCCGCTCTGGGCGATCAGGGCGAGCGTGGTGTCGAGGCTGGAGCAGAACCGGGCGTTCTTCTGGAACTCGACGGCCAGGCGGACGCCCGACCGACCCGCCAGCTCGGCCGCCCCGACGAGCGAGGCGACCGCCCGGCCGTAGTCCTCGGCGACCATCTCGCGGACGAAGTCGACCGCCACCACCAGCGTCGGCACTCTTAGTTCCGCCAGGAGGTCGAGCCTCCGGCGGAACAGGTCCCAGTGCGCGACCCGCTCGGCGTCCCTGGACAGGAGCAGGCCCCCTTGCGAGGCCGCCGCGACCGGCTCGATCCCCCGGGCTTCGAGCAGCCCCCGGGCGTCGGCGATCGAGTGCGAGCCCAGGTAATTCTCCAACTTCGTCAGCCAGAGCTCGACGGCCGACCAGCCGGCGCCCGCGTAGGCGTCGAGGTCAGCTTCGAACGGCGTGCTCAGGGTGGTCGCCTGGCTGATGCAGAGCTTCATCGTGGTCGTCGCCCCTCCGGCCGGATCGAGCAAACGCGGTCGGCTCACGCACCTTCGGGGAAGGGGAGGCCGTCGACCATGTCGCGGACGGCCTGGACCACGCCGGCCGACGACACCCGCCACTGGCGGCAGGTGTCGCGATCGCGGAACGTCACCGTCCCGTCGGCGGCGGTCTGGCCATCGATGGTGATCCCCAGCGGGGTGCCGGCCTCGTCCTGGCGACGGTAGCGGCGGCCGATCGCCCCCTTCTCGTCCATGAAGACGTTGAAGTGCCGCTTGAGGTCGCGGTAGATCTTCTCGGCCATCTCGGGCATCCCGTCGCGCTTGACCAGGGGGAACACGGCGGCCTTGATCGGCGCGAACCGGGGGTGGAACTTGAGGACCGTCCGGGTCTCGCCGGCGACCTCGTCCTCCTGGTAGGCCTCGCAGAGGAAGGCCAGGGTCGCCCGGTCGGCCCCTGCGGAAGGCTCGATCACGTGCGGCAGGTAACGGGCCTTCTGCTCCTCGTCGAAGTAGGTGAGGTCCTTGCCGCTGAACTTCTGGTGCTGGCCGAGGTCGTAGTCGCCCCGGTGGGCGATCCCCTCCAGCTCGCTGACGCCGAAGGGGAAGGCATACTCGATGTCGGCCGTCGCGGTCGAGTAGAACGCCAGCTCGGCGGCGTCGTGGTCGCGGAGCCGGAGCTTGTCCGACTTGATCCCGTGGTCGACGTACCACCGGAACCGGGCCTTGCGCCAGTAGGCGTACCACTCGGCCGCCTGGTCGGGGTGGCAGAAGAATTCGATCTCCATCTGCTCGAACTCGCGCGAGCGGAAGATGAAGTTGCGCGGGTTGATCTCGTTCCGGAAGCTCTTGCCGACCTGCGCGATGCCGAAGGGGACCCGGACCCGTCCGGTGTCGACGACGTTCTTGAAGTTGGCGAAGATCCCCTGCGCCGTCTCGGGCCGGAGGTAGACCCGGCTCGACTCGTCGGCCACGGCGCCGGTGCTGGTCTGGAACATCAGGTTGAAGTTGCGCGGCTCGGTCAGGGTGCCGACCTCGTTGCAGGTCGGGCAGTGGAACTGGGGCCGGAACTCCGGGTCCATCTCGGAATAGGTCCGGGTGATCGGCGGGTCGGTCGGCCGAGGGTCGGCCATCGGGATCTTGTCGATCTGCTTCTTGTGCTTCTCGACGACCTCCTCGGGCGAGCCGAGGCCGTGGAAGTAGAACCGCCGGTGGTCGCCGGTCTTCGAGTCGATCAGGGTCGAGGTGTACTCGACGTAGCGGAGCTGGTCGGCCCGGAACCGCCCCTTGCAACTCCGGCAGTCGACCATCGGGTCGCTGAAGCCGCCGACGTGTCCGGAGGCCTCCCAGACCCGGGGGTTCATGATGATCGAGCAGTCGATCCCGACCATGTCGTCGCGGAGGGTGACGTTGTCGCGCCACCAGGCGTCCTTGATGTTGCGCTTGAGCTCGACGCCGAGCGGGCCGTAGTCCCAGAACCCGTTGAGGCCGCCGTAGATCTCGCTGGAGGGGAAGATGAACCCCCGACGCTTGCAGAGCGAAACCAGCTTGTCCATGTCCATCGCTTGATCACCTTTGTCGAAGGGGCATGACCTTGGCAGGGCCCGCCCGCCGTGTTCGTCGAGTCATCCGGGCTGGTTGGTGGGCGGACCGAAGGTCGGTCGTGCCTCGAAAATCCTCAAGGATCGCTGGGCGGCCGGGTCAGGATTCGATGTGACTCGGACGGGGGTCGGAGTAGCCGGCGGAAGCGACGATCCGGATCGGGTCGCGGAGCAGCTCGGCGGCGATCGAGTGGCGGTCGACGTCGGCGGCGTCGACGATGTCGGAGCCCAGGCCGAGGGCGATCACCCGCCGCCCCCCCCGGCCGTCCCCGAGCGCCCCGGCGAGCGAGTACCCCTCGCCGATCATCCCCTCGATCTCGCGCCAGAGCGAGGAGGCGATCTCGGCCTGGTCGTTCGCCAGGACGGTGTCGGAGGGGAGGTCGCCGTCGCGACCGTGCAGGCTCGGCTCGCTCCTGGGGTCGTCGAAGGCCAGGGCGTCGAACTCGTGGGCGAGGGCCCCGGCGAAGAGCGTATCCTCCAGGCTGATCTGGCCGTCGGTCCCGGCGCAGACGATGTGGATCGGCAGGCCGAGCCCCTGGAGCGCCTCGACGATCGCCGACTTGTTGACGAACGCGGCGACGAAGACCCGGTCCGCCTCCAGGCAGGCCAGGATGGCCCGGGTCCCGTTGGTGGTGGTCATGACCATGGTCTTGCCCGAGCAGACCTCGGCCGTGCACGAGGCCGGCGAGTTGCCGATGTCGAACCCCTCGATCGGCAACCCGCCCCGCTCGCCGGCGAGGATCGACGTGCCGGCGGGCCGCGACGCCGCCTCGCGCCGGGCCTCGTCGATCTCCAGGCAGGGGACGATCTCGTCGCAGCCCGCCGCCAGGGCGTGGATCATCGTCGTGGTCGCCCTGAGCACGTCGATCACCACGGCGACTCCCCCCTTCAAGATGCCCGCCGGGATCAACGCGGGGAGCAGGTGGACCCAGACCGGGGTGCGATTCGGCATCTTCGGGGGAACCTCGGGCGGTTGAGACTCCGTTCTTGGCTGATCCCAGGTGACGATTATGGCATGACGGGGGGAGGCTTGGGGAGCCCTCTACGGCGACGCCCCCGGTCGGAATCTTCGACTTCCCCGCCCCGGGCATTTGCGGTAGGGTACCGCTCGCCCTCGATGCCGACCCGCCCCGCGGCCGGACCGGCGCGCCGAGCGGGCCTCGAGGGTTTCCCGATTTCGACTCGATGAGGTGCAAGGATGCGCGAGCCGAAGGGAGTCGTGTTCCCGCTCTCGGTGCCGAGGCGGCTGATCGCCGATCTGCTGCACTTCGCTCGTCGAGTCCCATCGATCCCGCTGAGCCGGCTGATGGACGTCTCGGAGCTCCAGGTGGCGCGGAGGTCGCACCCGGCCCGCCCGTCCTGGTCGGTCCTCTTCATGAAGGCCTACGCCCAGGTGGCGATCGACCACCCGCCGCTCCGCCGGGCCCTGCTCGAATTCCCGTTCCCGCGGATCTACGAGCACCCCCAGACCAACTGCTCGCTGGCGATCGAGCGGACCTTCGACGGCGAGGAAGGGGTCTTCTTCGGGATGTTCCGGGCCCCCGAAGGCCAGACCCTCGGCGAGCTCCAGCGCTCGCTGGTCGAGTTCAAGACGTTGCCGCTCGAGGAAATCGGCTTTTTCCGGCGGATGGTCCGGGTCAGCCGGTTCCCGACCGTCGTCCGGCGCTTCCTCTGGTCGGCCAGCCTGAATTGCTCGGGAAGGGCCCGGGCCAAGCGGTTCGGGACCTTCGGCGTGACCACGCTCGGGGGGCAGGGGGTCGAGCAGATCCACCCGCTCTCCCCCCTGACGACCACGCTCACCTTCGGGCCGATCGACGCCCGGGGCAAGGTCACCGTCAAGATCATCTACGACCACCGGGTGCTCGACGGGGCTTACGTCGCCCGTCGCCTGGTCGACCTCGAAGACGTCCTCAACGGGATGATCCTCGAAGAGCTGCGCCGGGGCGAGGACTGCGCCGTCCTGCCGCTCTCCGCCCCTTTGACCTCGGTCGCCGGGTCGCCCAAGGGCTCGATCCTCCGCCCCGCGGCGGCACGCAATGCCGGCCGCGGGGCCTGATCTGACGGGCCCGGCCGGCCCGGATCAGTGGCCGGCTTCGGCGTCCGAGGTGACCCGGACTTCGAGGCGGCTCATCAGCTTCTTCAGCGCATCCTCCTTGCGCGAGACGTGAAGCACGGTGTCCATGACGATGGCCTTGCGCTCGTCCTGGACGTGCAGGACCAGCCGCCCCGCGCCGAACATCAGGTGCTCGAAGACGTCGGGGATCTCCTTGTCGAACTTCAGGTTGAGCGTCGGGTAGCGTTCGAGGTCGCTCAGCGGTCCGTGGTGGTGGAGGATCTCGTTGGGGAGGATCTCCCAGTAGTCGAGCCACCGGGTGGCGAAGACGATCCCGTAGATCGCGAGGAAGACCAGGCTGATCAGGAAGTAGAATTCCGCGTTGGCCACCACGTAGACGGTCTGGAGGACGTTGACCAGCGGTTCGAGGATGTTGACGAACACCCCGAGCCAGAGCAGGAAGAAGAGCAGCGTCGTCCCGCCCAGGATGATCCCGAAGATCGCGAAACGCGGGAAGTCGATCGCCAGGATCATCAGGTTGAGGAAGAAGACGGTCAGGAAGAGCAGGCCGAAGATGTTCTCCTTCCGCTTGAAGGCGATCGTGTCCGGCTTGATCGGGATCAAGCCGCCGAGGTCGGTGTCCCGGGCCTGCTGCTTCTCGGCGACCGTCGGGGGAGACTTCGCCTCGGCCTTGGCCTCCGCCTTCGCGGTCTTCGTCTTGATCTCCTCGTTGTGGTGGCGCCGATAGTTGAAATCGGCGGCATCGGACCCCATCATCGTCATGCCCACCCAGCAGATCAGCGACATGATCAGCGAGGGGAAGATGAAGATGATCTTCGGGTAGGTGAAGATCCGGACCCCTTTATCGCGGGTCGGGGGCGCTGCGCCGACGGAAGACGGTTTCGGGTCCGAGGCCATGACGGCAAGCTCCTGGGGCGGTCTAGAAGGGGTAGCCCGATCCGGGCCGAGCGTCATCGGACCCCGGCCGGGACCGAGACGCCGAGGTCCGACGGCAGGAGAACGATCGTACCGCTCCCGCGACCTCCGGGAAAGTCCCCCTCACCCCACACCGGCGGATGGCCTCGTCGGGAGTCATCGAGGGCGATACATCCGGGTCTTCGGCGGGATCGCCCGAATCTTGAGGCCGAAGCGGCCCGGTCGCCCGACCCGACAAAGCCAAGCCCGAGCGGTTGACCCGGCCTGAACTTGCGGTAAGATGGGTCTTCCCACAAGCCGTCCTCCCGGAGAGGTGACCGAGCGGCCGAAGGTGCGGCACTGGAAATGCTTGGTCGTGTCCCAGAGCAACTGCGGGCTTAGCAAGTCCTTGGTGAGAGACTTTCGGCGCCGAACTCCGAACTCGCTTTGCTTGTTCATGTCAAGTGCGCCGAACGCTTCGTTAACGATCGGTCGCAACAGCAAACGTGAATCGGCGCTGAATACTCGGCGAATGGGTGACGCAAGCCAACGAAACAAAGCAACTTGCGCCCTTCTTCGGCTTGGCGAGAGTGGGCCATGCAATTGCCCCAGGACACGACCCACTAGGCAGCCCCGCAGTTCTACTGGAGTTCATGACACGCCCTAGTACTACTCCGTAGGAACATTTGGCCACCTGCTTGTTTTCAAGGGTTTCGCCGCCTCTTACAAAAGTCGATGACCGTCCTTGGACTTCTGTAAGATGGCTTTTTTCCCTTAATTCGCGATAGTGGGCTTCTGTTCCTACGGAGTAGTACTAGAACTCGGCCCATGTTGCCCACTGCATAGGCTCCATCTGAGCCACCTGCAGGCTTCCACCATTCCAGCAACAAAACAGGACTTGCTCATTTCTTAATACTACCTATTATGAAACCCCCGATTTAAACATCGGACAGACTTGCCCTTGTGTCAAGCAGGCGCAAGGGCTTTTCTCCTTGCCGAACAGGTGGCGGAGATGAACTGACTGCGGCTGGCGTGTTCCCGAACCGAACTTCGGGAACATGCCCCATCTGACACTCTCAATCCCCGAAGTAGTCCATATGGTCGAGATCCTCGATCATCCCGGCCGTCTGCGTCGGGTGCCAACCCAGCCGCTCTTGCGTCAGCGCACTCGACGCCGGCATGTCCACCCCGGCGAAGAACGCCATCCAGCCGAAGTGACCGGCGGCCTCCTCGGGCGACAGGGAGACGACCGGGATCTTCAGGCCCCGCCCGATGGCCTCCGCGATCGCCTTGGCCGTCACCCCCTCCTCGGCGACCGCGTGATACCTCGCCCGGTTCGGCCCCTTCTCGAGGGCCAGCCGGTAGACGGGGGCGGCGTCGAGGACGTGCACCGCGGGCCAGCGGTTGAGGCCGTCGCCGACGTAAGCCGCGATGCCCTTCTCGCGGGCGACGGCGATCGCGGGGGTGACGAGCCCTTGCTTCTCCGTGTTGTGCACCTGCGGCAATCGCACCACCGTCACACGCACACCACGGCCGGCGACCGCCTCCGCAGCGATCTCCGAGGCCGCGCGGGGGGTCGGGTGGTTGGGGTTGAAGTGATCCTCGGTTGAGGGTTGGCCCGGCACCTTGGTCCCCATCCCGGTGCTGGAAGTGATGACCATCGGGCGGTCGGTGCCGGCGAGAGCATCGCCCATCGTCTCGATGGCACGGCGGTCGATCTCGCAGACTTCCTGGAACCTCGAGAAATCGTGGACGAAGCCGCAGTGGATCACCCCATCCGAAGCCGCCGATCCGCTCCGAAGGCTGTCCAGGTCCTCGAGATCGCCCCGGTGCACCTCGGCCCCGGCGGCGGTGAGCGACGCGGCGCCAATGTCCGAGCGGGCAAGGCCCAGCACCGTGTGGCCCGCCGCCATGAGATCCCGGATGACCTCGGTGCCGATGAAGCCCGTCGCGCCCGTGAGGAAAACACGCATCAGGAAGCCTCCCTGGAATGGACTCAAGGCCGTTGTTTTGATCCCTTGGACCACAGGGTAGGTGATTGACCCGATACGATCTATGCTTTAGAGTCCAAATTGTCTTCGCAATCGTCCAGGAGCACCCAATGGACCCACTTTCAGGCGTGCTTTCGCTTCTGAAGCCGCGAAACTACATGTCGAGTGGTTTTGATATCGGTGGGGAATGGTCAATCCAGTTTCCCCAGCACGAGGGCATCAAATGCTATGCGGTGGTCTCCGGCCATTGCTGGCTTTCCGTGGAGGGTGTACCAGAAGCGGTGCACCTGAAAACCGGCGATTGCTTCCTGCTGCCGCTTGGGCGGCCCTTCCGCCTTGCAAGCGACCTGACCTTGACGCCAGTCGACTACAAGTCGGTTTTCTTGACCCCGGGAAAGGGTGGCATCGCCTCGTGGAATGGGGGAGGAGACTTCTCGGGTGTTGGCGGCTTCTTCGGCCTCGAAGGCAAACACGCCGGTATCCTGCTGGGCATGCTCCCTCCCATCGTCCATATCAAGAAAGAATCGGACAAGCTGGCGTTGCGTTGGTCCATGGAACGGATGATGCAGGAGCTGCGCGAGCCGCAGCCGGGCGGCTTTCTGGTCGTGCAGCACCTCGCTCACATGATGCTGGTCCAGGCCCTGCGGGCGCACATGTCGGAGGGGTTGAGAGGGGGCGTTGGATGGCTCTTCGCGCTGGCGGATCAACAAATGAGCGAGGCAATCGACTCGATGCACGACGATCCTGCGCATCCCTGGACCTTGCAGGAGCTGGCCGAGCGCGTCGGGATGTCGCGTTCGAGCTTCGCCTCGAAATTCAAGGAGACCATGGGTGCGTCCCCCATTGATTACCTGACGCGCTGGCGAATGCTCCTCCCCGGGGACCGATTGAAGAATTCCAACGACTCCATCTCGGTCATCTCTCGATCGCTCGGCTACGAATCCGAAAGCGCTTTCAGCACCGCCTTCAAGAGGGTCATGGGCTGCTCACCGCGGCAATATAGCCATGGCCGCGATCTGATTTCCGCTTAACGGGTTACGAAACATGAAATTCTCTGTATTTATCGAATACAATCGGGACAGGGAGGAGATCGAAGCCATATCCCACGCCCACCGCCAGTCTCTCCGTACTTTCCTCGACAGCGGACATTTGCTCGCCGCCGGGCCGTTCAGCGACAACGGCGGTGCGTTGAACATTGACGAGGCCGAGTCGCTCGACCAAGTGGATGGGTGGCCCAGTGGCGACCCGTTCCACGCGTCGGGAGTGACGGTGAAGTGGCATATCCGGCCGTTGGCTTGCTGGTCTGATACGCCGCGACGACCGTCATCGACTCCGTGACAGGGCGGAATGTCACTCTCAAGACGCACGGGCTCATGACGGACGGGGTGCCGGATGATATGGTCGACCATAAGGAGCCAAGCCGGACCCTCGACAATCGCCGCTCCAACCTCCGCGTCTTCTCGAACGCCTTGAACCAGCAGAACACCCGGAGCCGGGCGGCCGTTTCGAGTTCAAAGGTGTCTCCTGGTCGGATCGGAAGAAAAAGTGGCTGGTCCAGTTCCGCCATGAGGGGAGTTACCACTTCGTCGGCGACTTCCTCGACGAGATCGAAGCGACCCGAGCCTACGACGACGCCATCGCCCCGTAGGCCGACGAGTTCGCCCGGATGAACTTCCCGAAAGTGGCCTAGCCTCTGGTACAGAATGCCCCGCCTCCATTATGATGACCTGACCGTTCCTCTGCCCGAATTGGTACAGTCAATTGGTACAGAGCGATTTGATGCGGAAATGGAAGCCGCCGTTGACGCAAGACCTCTAACAGTTTAGACTTCCAATCACCTGGAGAGGTGACCGAGAGGCCGAAGGTGCGGCACTGGAAATGCCGTGTACTGTCACAGGTACCGCGGGTTCGAATCCCGCCCTCTCCGCTTGATCCACACGCCCGTCAGACACGAGTCCCGGTCCTCCCGGGACTCGTTTCATTTGCCGTCCGGCACGCCTCCTCCCCAATCGGCGGGCCCGAGTGAGAAAGCCGTCGACCGATTCAATGCCGGCGCGGGATCGCGATCGTCACGTCGTAATCGGCGGAACCGTTGGGCGAGTCGCAAAGGTAGAGGTCGAAGCCATCGGGCGTGTGCTCGATCGCGATGACATCGCGCCCGCTGCGCTTGACGATCCAGGCCTTGCTCAAGTCAAGATTCCCGGCGATCTCCGCCCACGCGGGGGGCGTCCGAGAAAGGTCCGGCCAGGGCTCACCGCCGAAGATCGTCCTGGCCGGGGCTGCCCATTGCTTGTGCTCATAGCGTGCGGCCTGCCGGGTGAAGACGATCTTGCCGCTCCCGTCGACGGTTGCCGAGATGCGTAGCAGCTTGGGCTGTGCATTCATGAGATCTTGGAATGAATCGCCGCTGTCGCGACCTCGCGCACTGCTCTCCTGAGGAGCAGGCTCCTTCGCTACCAGAGGGACGATGGACGCCAGGCACAGGATGACAAAAATGTGAATTTTCATCGGATGAGTGTCCATGAAGAGGGGAGTTCGGTCTAACCATAAGAGTACGACGACGGTGCCCGTGGATACCCTCAGTGGGCGGGTCAGGATGAAAATCGGCGATCGGTCACGTCAGTTGGCCCTTCTCGCAAACAGGTGCAATTCTGGCCAGGGCTAATCGCCTCGTCAATGAGCGGTAGCCCGAGGTTTCCCCTCCAATCATCAGGCCGATCGGATCGGCATCCACCTTGACGGCCGCCACGGCGAGGCGCTGCTGCTTCGCGCGGTCGACCTGATGGCCCAGCCAGAGGCCGAACAGGAGGATCGCCAGCTTCATGCCGCCGACCCCGATCCGGAGGCGGCGGCGAAACGTGGTGGGCATGGGGACGCCGCCTCAGGGCCGCCCGAGAACGAACGATTGCGGAGACGCCCATCCTACCAGCGTAGGGGAATCGGCTCAAGGAGGGATGGGGAGCGACCCCAACTCCTCGCGGGAGCCGTTCGGTCTTATTTCCGCTTCGTGTACGCGATCTCCATGAACTTGACCTCCGCCGGCGCGCCCTCTAACTTCATGTACAGCGTGAAGATGCGGGTCCCATCTTCCTTCATGGTCGTCACCATCCGCTGCGTGTACCTGGCCTTGTGGTCGGGGTCGTAGCCTTCGCCGACGTAGCTCATCGTCCTCGTCTTGGGGTCGTAGGTCCCCTCAAGGACCGAGAGGGTCGGGCTCATCGAGTCGAGCCAGGTGCCGACATACTTCTTCTTGACCGGATCGTAGCCGAACTGGCCACGCCCCTCGAACTTCGCGGGGCCGAAGCTGCCCTCGAAGCGAGAGAGCACCCAGAGGCCGCCGGGCAGGACCTCGTTGACCTCCGTCCCCTTCGAGACCTGGGGCTCGGAGTCGGGCCCGCCATAGTACGTCTTGACGGTCGCGTCCCAGGTCCCGGCGTCGGCGGCCAGGATCTTGTGCTCGGCGCCCGGCTCGGGGGCTGCCGGCGGTTCCTGGGCCGAGGCCGCCAGGGACCAGGCCGAGAGGCAGAGGAAGGCCACTGTTCGCAGCTCGCTCATCGCTCTTCTCCTTCAAGAGTCGGGGAGGAAGGTGACGCGAGAGCAGTATGAACGTCTGTCCTGTTAACGTCCAGCGGGAAATCGGCGAAGTCGTGAGATTCTTTGCTCTCTCAAAGTTGGGTGTATGGATCCATCAACGCTGCCCACGGGAGGCACGGCGGGAACCCAACCTCCGCGCGTCAGCCGTGAGGTCGTTGGACCTGGGCAGGTAGCGGTCTGTGGGACCGCGCCGCGGGTGATCCTTCACCCGGGGCGAAGGTCTGGAGCGGGTCAGCCATCGTGATCGCTGACCCGCCCCAGGTTTGGCTCGGCGAGGACCGGGCTTCCATCACGTCCCCCGACTCAGAGGCCGCGTGGAAGAAAGAGTTCTTCGCGGTGATGATCCCCCGGTGGGTCGGGGAAATCTCGCTTCGCTACCGTGCGTGCTCAGGCATGGAGGACCACCCGGTAACGGACCTTGCCCGACCGGACGCGGTCGACCGCCTTGTTGACCTCGGCCATCGGGAACGACTCGATCATCGGGCGGAAATTGTGCCGGGCGGCGAATTCGAGCATGCCCGCCGTGTCGGATGGGCTCCCGCACATCCCGCCGGTGACCGATTTCTCAGGCAGGAGCGGGAACGCCGGGAACTTGACATCGGTCTCGGGCAGGCCGACGATCACCAGCCGCCCTTGGGGCCGAAGGGCCGCCACGTATTCTCCCCACGGGACGTCCGCCGAGACGGTGCACATGATGAAGTCGAACGAGTTGGCGGCCTTCTTCAGCTCGTCGGTCCCCTTCGTGGCGATGAAGGCGTCGGCCCCCATCTTCCGGGCCTCGTCGTCCTTCGAGTGGGTCGACGAGATCGCCGTCACCTTGCAACCGAACGCCCGCAGGAACTGCACCGCGAGGTGGCCCAGGCCGCCGATCCCGACAACCGCCGTCCGCATGGTCGGCTTGACGCCGAAACGGATCATCGGCGTGAACACCGTGGCGCCTGCGCACATCATCGGGCCCGCCAGTTCCGACGGGATCGCGTCGGGGATCGGCACGGCGAACTTGCTCTGAGCCCGGACCGACTCGGCCCAGCCGCCATGGTGGCCGAAGACCGTCCCCTTGTACTCCGAGCAGAGCGCCTCCAGCCCTTGTCCGCACCATTCGCAATGGCCGCAGGAGCCACACCATGCGCCGATGCCGACCCTCTCCCCGATCTTTCGGTCCTTCACGCCAGGGCCGATGCCCTTGATGGTCCCGATCACCTCGTGCCCGGGGACCTGGGGGTAGACCGAGAAGCCCCAGTCATTGTCGATCATCGCCAGGTCGGTGTGGCAGATCCCGCAATGGGTGACCTTGACCTCGACTTCATCGGGGCCGAGCGGTCCCGGCTCGTACTCGAACGGCTCGAGCGTCTGCTTGGGACCCTTCGCGGCGTAACACTTGATTGCCATATGTTTGACTCCTGAGGTTGTGAGTGGCTCCCGGGCATTATAGCGGGGGAAGCAAGCGGGCGGCCTATCCCCCGGGGCCCGGCTCGACCCGCCGGCGCCCCGATCAACCAGCTCGGGGAGGCGATCCGGCCGCCCCGATCTCCGGCAAGGCTCGGCGAGATCCCGGCTCGCGCGATCGCCTTCCGGTCCCCGGCGGCGGGCCCGGCCTGCTCCCGGGCAAGGGGCCGGCGGGCGTCGCCGGCCCGATCGGTCGGGGGATGATCCGGGCGGGACGTCCGCTCGACCAGCTCATTGCCCCGGCCGATCGCGGCGGGCCATAATCTGGGTGTCATGTTCCGGTATCTACAGGTATGGATCGCAATGGCATGTCGATGGGATGTTGTCGACGATGGATCTGCCGGGCGAGCATGCCGAATTCATCCGTCGGGTCCGCTCGGGCGACGAGCGGGCGGCCGAGGAGCTGGTCCGCCGCTACGAGCCCGAGATCCGGACCGAGATCCGGGCCTGGCTCCGGATGCGCGACCCCAGGCTCCGCCGGGTCTTCGACTCGATGGACATCTGCCAGTCGGTCATGGCCGACTTCTTCGCCCGATCCGTCCTGGGCGCCTTCGACCTTGATGAGCCGACCCAACTGATCCGGCTCCTCGTCGGGATGGCCAGGAACAAGGTGGCCGAGCGGGCGCGGTTCCACCAGAGGAGGCGCCGGGATGTCCGGGTGGTCGGGGAACTCGGGGCCGAGACGGCGGTCGCGTCCGACAGGTCCGTGCGGCCCAGCCGGATCGTCGCCGGCCGCGAGCTCCTGGAGATGCTCCGCCGCAAGCTCAGCGACGAGGAGCGGACTCTGGCCGACATGCGGGCCAGGGGGGACGACTGGGCCACCATCGCCGCGGCGACTCCGACGGCCAGCCGTTTTTCGAGATGGAGTACGTCGGGGGCGGGAGCCTGGCCGATCGGCTCGACGGCACCCCCCGGCCGACCCGCGACGCCTCGGCGCTGCTGGAGACCGTCGCCCGGGCGATCCACGAGGCCCACCGCCAGGGGGTCATCCACCGCGACATCAAGCCGTCGAACATCCTCCTGATGCCCGATGGGGCGCCCAAGATCGTCGACTTCGGCCTGGCCAAGCTCGTCGGCAGCGACTCGGGCCTGACGCGGACCGACGCGGTCCTCGGCTCGCCGGCGTACATGGCCCCGGAGCAGGCGGCCGGGCTCGCCAGCGCCGTCGGCCCGGCCGCCGACGTGTACGCGCTGGGGGTCGTCTTCTACGAGATGCTGACCGGCCGCCAGCCGTTCGTCGCCGGGACGACCCTGGAGGCGCTCGACCTGGTCCGCCACGCCGAGCCGGTTGCCCCCTCCCGGCTGAGGCCGGGGCTCCCCCGCGACCTGGAGACGATCTGCCTCCGCTGCCTGGCCAAGGACCCTGGCCGGCGCCACCCCTCGGCCGAGGCCCTGGCCGACGACCTGGGCCGATGGCTGAGGGGGGAGTCGATCCTGGCCAGGCCGACGGGCCTGCTGGAGCGGGGGTATCGCTGGTCGCTGAGGAACCGGGCGGTGGCCGGCCTGCTCGCCTCGATCGCCCTGCTCCTGGTCGGCCGGGGGCTGGCCCGGTCGATCGACATCACCCCGGTCGCCGTCCCGGCCCGGGTCGCATCGAAGGCATCCCGGACGATCGCGTTCGCCCCCGACGGCCGGCTCCTGCTCTCCTCGGGGACGGACGGGGTCGCCCGGCTGCTCTCGACCGCGGACCTGGGCACGGTGGGCTGGCCGATCTCGCATCCGTCGCAGAACCTCGTGGCCGCCTTCAGCCCCGACGGCGGGCGGGTCGCCACCGGCGCCCGGGACACGACGATCCGGATCTGGGACGCCGAGGGGCTGCCGGTCCTCCCGCCGATCCCGGTCGGCCACTGGGTTTCGGCCCTCCGCTTCAGCCCGGACGGCCGGCGCCTCCTGGCCGCCGACGAGACCGGGCAGGTCCGCCTGATCGACGCGGCCTCGGGCGAGACGCTGGCCCCTCCCCAGGTGCACACCCCTAAGTTCGAGGGCTCGCACGTCGGCTCGGTCTTCTTCTCGCCCGACGGCCTCGCCCTCTATCGAGCGGGCCAATCGCAGGCGGCGATCGATCGCCTGACCTCGCCGCTCGGGGACCGACGCCTCGACGAGTACGACGAGGCCAGGGCGATCCTCGCGATGGCCCACCGACGGCTCGGCCGGCCGGTCGAGGCCCGGGCCTGGCTCCGGCTCCTGCTGGACGAGCCCCCATCGAAGTCCGTGCCGGAAAAGCTCCACCGCTTCGCCCTGGCGCGTGAGGCCGAGGAGGTGGTGCTCGACTCCGGCTTCCCGCCCGACCCCTTCGGCTCGCCCGAATGATCCCGAGGATCGGAGGGGAGGCCGCTTGAGGCTGGCCCGGGGGCCGGCCATGATCGGGGCTGCCCTCGACCCTTCCTCGTGAGGCCTTCCGATGACGACGCCGAAGCCGACGACCTGGTTGCCTTTCCTGATCGCGGTGGCCGGGCTTGTCCCGACGGCAAGGGACGCGAGGGGGATCGACCGGGCCCCGGGCGACATCCCGGGCGGGATCAGCCACGGGTTCCTCGCGACGGGCAAGCAGACCTACATCCGCGACGGGTCGGGACGGGTGCCCTGGAGCTTCCCGGGCGGGTCGAGGGACGGGTGGGTCCTGCCCGACGGCCACGTCCTGCTGGCCGCCAGCAAGGGCAAGGACCATCCCGGCGGCGCCGCGGTCGAGGTCGACCGAGAGGGCAAGGTAGTCTTCGCCTTCGAAGGGTCACAGTCCGAGGTCAACACCGTCCAGCCGCTCGACGGCGGCCGGATCTTGCTGACCGAGGCGGGCGACCGGCCCCGCATCCTCGAAGTCGACCGGCGGGGGAAGATCCTGGTGGACATCCCACTCATGGCCCAGACGAAGGACCACCACCTCCAGACGCGGATGGCCCGCAAGCTGGTCAACGGCAATTATCTCGTGCCCCAACTGCTCGACAAGGTCGTCCGCGAATACACGCCCGAAGGCCGGGTCGCCTGGGAGGTCAAGACGCCCGACTGGCCCTTCACCGCGATCCGGCTCGACGACGGCCATACCCTGGTCGGCTGCACCGTGGGCAACCTGGTCGTCGAGTATGATGCCGGCGGCAATGTGGCCTGGAAGGTCTCCAACGACGACCTCCCCGGCCGCCCGATCAACGACGCCTGCGGCGTCCAGCGCCTGGCCAACGGCAACACCGTGATCGCCAGCTATCGGGCCGCCGGCGACGCCATCAAGCTGATCGAGGTGACGCCCGACAAGAAGGTCGCCTGGGCCCACCGCGACCCCGACCGCCCCGGCATCCACCACTTCCAGATCCTCGACGAGCACGGCCGTCCGCCCGCCGGCCGCCCGCTGCGGTGACTTCGACCCAATTGTCGTGCGACGCAAGCAATCATGTAGGGTGGGTCGAGCGCAGCGAGCCCCACCATCAACCGATCGGAGTTGGTGGGGCTCGCTGCGCTCGACCCACCCTACATGTTTCGATGTTCTGGTTTGAAGAACCGATCCTCCCGGCCTGAGTTCGGGCCGCTTGTCCCCGACCCGCCTCGGCGATAGAGTCGGGCAGTTCAACACCTGTTCGCCGGCCCGGCGCGAAGGAGGTCCGATGCTCCGACTCTTCGGTCCACCCAGCCGACTTTGCGACGGCCTGAGCCGGCGCGAGGTCCTCCGGATCGGCGGCCTCGGCGCCCTCGACGCCGGGCTGAACTTGCGCGACCTCGGCCGAGTTCCGGCGGCGGAGCCGGGCCAGCCTTCGTCGTTCGGCCGGGCCAGGTCGTGCATCGTCCTGTTCCTGATGGGCGGGCCGCCCCAGCATTCGACCTGGGACCCGAAGCCGGACGCCCCCGCGGAGGTCCGGGGCGACTTCAAGCCGATCGCCTCGAACGTGCCCGGCCTGAGCCTCTCGGAGCTGTTGCCGCACACCGCGAAGGTGGCCGACAAGCTCTGCGTGCTCCGGGCGATGTCGACCGGCGACAACGCCCACTCGTCGAGCGGCTACTACATGCTGACGGGCCGGCCGCACTCGCCGATGAACTTCGAGAACGCCAACCCCGGACCGCCCAACGACGGCCCGAGCCTCGGGAGCCTGGTCGGCAAGCTCGCCCCGAGCCTCCGCGGCCTCCCCTCGACCGTCACGCTGCCGCACCGGATCTTCAACACCGACGGCAGCGTCTGGCCCGGCCAGGACGCCGGCTTCCTCGGCCGGTCGCAGGACCCGTGGCTCCTCAACGCGACCCTCTCGGCCGAAGGCTACCGGATTCGCGAGATTGACCTCCCCGCCGACCTCGACCCGGGCCGCCTCGGGCGTCGGATGGGCCTGCTCGATCGACTCAACGCCGGGACCGATCCCCTGGGCCGGTCCGGGGCCTCGGGCCCGTTCGACGCCCAGACCCGCAAGGCCTTCGACCTCCTGTCCTCGGCCCAGGCCCGGCGGGCCTTCCGGCTCGACGAGGAACCTCGGGAGGCCCGCGATCGCTACGGGGCGTCGCCGTTCGGCCAGGGGGTGCTCCTGGCCCGTCGGCTGGTCGAGGCCGGGGTCCGGCTGGTCCAGGTCAACTGGTACCGGGGGCCCGACGAGCCGCCGGACAACCCCTGCTGGGATAGCCACACCCAGGAATCGGCCCGGCTCAAGGAAGTCCTCGCGCCGCCCGCCGACCGGGCGTTCTCCGCGCTCGTGGAAGACCTCGATCGTCGAGGGCTGCTCGACGAGACGCTGGTGGTCTGCATGGCCGAGTTCGGCCGGACACCCCGGCTCGACCGGAACGGCGGTCGGGGGCACTGGGGTTCGGTCTTCTCCGTCGCCCTGGCCGGGGGCGGCATCCGCGGCGGGCAGGCCTACGGGTCGTCCGACAAGATCGGCGCCTACCCTCGCGACGGGTTGGCCCGCCCGGAGGACCTTTCCGCCACGATCTTCCATTGCCTCGGCCACGCCCCGCGGACCGAGTACCTCGACCCACTCGGGCGGCCCCACCCGGTCAGCCGGGGCGAGGTCCTCCACGCCATCCTGTAAGCGGGCTCGACCCTCGGCGTTATCGAGCCTGGTACAGCAGGCCGCTGGTGTTGAAGCCCCAGGAGAGCCCGGGGTCCTCCACCGAGCCGAGGTACCAGCCCACGATCGAGATGTGATCGGAGCGGAGCGGGAAGATCACGCCGCCGTAGGAGGCGGTGCCGACGACCCGGTAGTTGAGCACGCCGGCGAGCTGGACCTCCTTGCCGTAGGCGCTGGGGCCGGGCGACCAGTAGTTCTCGACCCTCGGGGCGAGGGCACCGGCCTCGAGCCGCTCGAAGATGACCTCGTGGTAGAAGGTCGCCGGGTCCAGGAGAGTCAGCTGGGCGACGGGACGACCCTGGGACTTGGCGAAGACGTGGGCCGCCGACGTCACCACCATCCCCCCCGCGCTGTGGCCGATCAGGTGGGTCCGGGCCGGGTCGATCCCCGCCTGCCGGAGGTTGAGGGCCAGGGCCTGGCCTTGCCTCACGGCGTTGGCCGAGTTGACCCGCGGCCTGGGGTCGTCGAAGGTCGCGGCGTTCCACTCCCACGCGAGCAGGTTGAAGGGCGGGCCGCCCCGCCGAGCCAGCGACTCGGCGAACCGCTCGGCCATCGTGAAATGGACGATGTGGGGGGCCGGGTTGAACCCGTGGACGAAGACCACGGTCGGCCTCGACGGGTCGGGCGGGTCGAAGGGCCGTGCCCCCGCGGAGCAGTTGCGGAGGATGCCGCGGGACGGGTTGCCTCCGAACCTCAGCATCTTCGCCCGAGGGGCCTCCGCGCTCAGCGTCGCGGAGACCAGCAACACCAAGGCGTACGCCGAGGTCATTGGGAACCTCACCATCATGGTGTCTGGCATCAACCTCGGGAGATCATCCCCAAGGGATTCGGATCATCCAAGGAACGCGCGGGCTTCCCCTCGCGTGACTCGATCCGGCGGCGCGTCGTTGACGGAAAATCCGCCGGCGAGGATTACAGCGTCTTCCCCGCCGACCGACTTCCTGTCACGAGTAATCTAGCACGGCGATCAAGGGGACTCGCGCCGCCACGGCCCGTGGCCGCTCGACACATGGGCCTATCGCGGCATCCACCGCCCGGAACGGGCGCCCCGGCTCGTCTCGCGGGATCATGTCAAACGGTGCGGGTCGCGACGATTCCGAGGGCCGCGACTTGAATGACACCAAACATTCATGCTACTGTTGCTCCGGTCCTCATCTTTGATGAGTGAAGGGCGATTATCGGGGTCCCAACGGCCACGCTGGCCTCCCGACCGGCGACTTGCGATCTTTTTGACAAGCCCGAACGTGCTGCTAGACTCACTCCCATACTCTACCCCGGTTATGCACCTTCACATGAACTCGCAGAGACTCTGGACGACTGGACGATCTGTCCGGTTCGCGTCCTCATTGGAGAGCCCAAGATGAAGACGAAACGCGACCAGGTCGGACGGGGTCCCGCGAGGAAAGCACGAGCCCAGAACCGGCCCTCCCTGGAGGCCCTCGACCAGCGCCTACTCCTGACGGTTTATACGGTCACGAGCAACCTCGACAGCGGGCTCGGCACGCTCCGCGGCGCGATCACGCTGTCGAACGCCGATACCAAGCAGCCCAACGTCATCAACTTCACCATCGCCCCGGCCGGGCTGAGCGTCATCACGCCGCTGACGGCCCTGCCGTCGATCACGCAGGCGGTCACGATCGACGGGAGCACCCAGCTTCCCTCCGGCGCGGGGACGACGGGGCCGCTGATCGAGATCGACGGGACTTCCGAGGGGAATGTCGCCGCCCTGACGGTCTCGACCACCGGCGTGGTCATCAATGACCTCGACTTCCAGCACCTCGGCGGCGCGGCCATCAACCTGGCCAGCGGCGGCTCGGACAGTATCACGGGGTCCTACATCGGGCTCGACCCGACCGGGACTGTGCTCGGGGGCAACACCGGGGCGAACGCGATCCTGGTCGGCTCGCCGTCGAACACCATCGGCGGGACGACCGCGGCGGCCCGCAACATCATCACCGGCTTCCCGATCGGGATCGAGCTGGGCGCGGGCTCGACCACGACGACGATCCAGGGGAACTACATCGGCACCAACGCGGCCGGGACTTCGGCCCTCAACGTCGCGTCGCCGTCCAACGGGATCGACGCGAATACTCCCTCGAATACCATCGGAGGGTTCGCGGCCCGGGCGGGCAACGTCATCTCCGGGTGGCAGAGCGGGATCAACCTCAACAACTCCGGATCGAACACGATCGTCGGCAACTTCATCGGCACCGACTTCACGGGCAACAAGGGGATGGGCAACCTGCTGGACGGGATCATCCTCCAGGGGTCCGCGGGCTCCCCGTCGAACACCATCGGCGGCGCCCCGGCGGGCACCACGACGGTCCCCGCCCCCGTCGTCGGCAACGTGATCTCGGACAACGGGCGGAACGGGATCACCGTGACCGGGCCGTCGTCGTTCACGAGGATCCAGGGGAACAAGATCGGCGTCGGGGCCGACGGCTCCACCAGCCTGGGCAACGGGATCGACGGCGTCCTGCTCAACAACCAGACCAACACCCTGATCGGCCTGGCCACCCTCACCGGGAACAACCCCAACACCGAGACGCCGTTCGGGAACATCATCGCCAATAACGGCGCCAAGTCGCCGATCAACTCGCCGGCCGCCGGCGTCTTCGTCAGCGGCGGGTCGACCAACGGCATCCTCACCAACTCGATCTACAACAATGCCGGACTCGGCATCCAGCTCAGCGGCGAGAGTTCGCCCTCGGCCGCCCCTCAGATCACCTCGGCGCTCTCGGGCGGGTCCCAGACCCGGATCGTGGGTTCGATCTTCGAGCAGCCGCTGACGACCTACCGGATCCAGATCTTCGCCAGCACGAGCCAGAACCAGGGCAACGGCCAGAACTTCGTCGCCGAGTTCGACTTGACGACCGACTCGGCCGGCAACGCCGCGATCAATCAGACGATCAACCAGACGGTCGGGGTCGGCCTCTACCTGTCCGCGACCGCGACGGCGAACGCGGCCTCGAATCCCAGCACCTCTCAGTTCTCGTCCCCGGTCCAGGTCGGCCAGTCGGTCGTCTCCGACCTCGGCGTGACCATGACGGCGCCTCCGGGCAACCCCCTCGTCGGCCAGCCCTACAGCTACACCGTCGTGGTGACCAACCACGGCCCGAACGACACGACCGGCGTCATCCTGACCGACACCCTGCCGAACAACTCGACCCTGGTCAACACGGGCGTCGGCACGCTCACCAACGGCGTCCTCACCGTCAGCGTGGGCAGCCTGGCGGCGGGCCAGTCGCAGACGGTCACGGTGACGGTCCGGCCGAACAGCACCTCCACCAGCTTCACCAACACCGTCTCGGTGATGGGCGATAACATCGACCCGGTCTCGGCCAACAACACGGCGACGCTCACCGCCACCGTCCTGGCGGACGCCGACCTCGCCGTCGTCTTGACCCCGGCGGCCAACCCGACGCCGATCGGCTCGCCCCTGACCTTCGTCATGACGGTGACGAACCAGGGGCCGAACACCGCCAACAACGTCGTGACGACGGTGACCCTGCCCGCCGACTACACCAACATCACCGCGGCCCCCGACCAGGGCACCTTCTCGGTCACCGGCAACGTCCTGACGATCACCTCGGGCATCCTGCCGTCGAGCGGCAGCAGCACGATCACGATCAGCGCGACGCCGGGCGTCGCCGGCACCGAGTCGACCACCGCGATGGTCTCGAACCCCGGGGTCAACGGCGGCCCGGCCCTGGCCGACCCCAACACCGCCAACAACACCGTGACCGTCCCGGTCACCGCCCAGAACGCCGCCGACCTTGCCCTGACCATCTCGTCGGCCCCCAGCCCGGTCCTGATCGGCCAGACCCTGCTCTACACCATCATCGTCACCAACAACGGCCCCTCCGCCGCGACCAACCCGATCGTGACCGACGCCCTGCCGTCGAGCCTGACGTATGACCCGGCCCATTCGGCGGACCAGGGCGGCGGGGTCCTCACCATCTCCAACGGGACCGTCACCGGCACGCTCACGGCGATCCCCGCCGGCGGCTCGGACACCCTCACCATCGCGGTCACGCCCACCCAGTCCGCCGCGGTGAGTAACTCGGCGAGCGTCGCCGACACCAACGAGATCGACACCAACACGGCCAACAACACCGCCACCGTCATCACGCCGGTCAGCCCGGCCGACCTGCTCGCGACGATCGCCAACCCGGCCGACCCGCTCCTCGTCGGCCAGCAATACGTCTATCAGGTCACGGTGACCAATAACGGGCCGGCCGATGCCACCAATACCACGCTCACCTTCACGCTCAACGGGACCGGCACCTTCGGCAGCTCGGCCCCGGGCTCGGCCAGCGGCTCGACGCTGACCGACAACATCGGCACCCTGGCCAGCGGGGCCTCGACCACCGTGTCGATCCCCGTCATCCCCGGCGCCGTGGGGCCGTTCCTCACGACGGCGAGCGTCAAGTCCGACGAGTTCGACACGAACCTGAACAACAACACGGCCACGGTGTCGAACCTGGTCAACCCGGTCGACCTCAGCGTCCTGGCCGCGGTCTCCCCGGTCAGCGTCCAGGTCGGCATGCCGGTGACGGTCACGTTCACCGTGACCAACAACGGGCCCACCCAGGCCAACAACGTCCAGTTCAGACAGGCGGTCCCCACCGGCGCGACGTTCGTCTCGGCGACGACGAGCCAGGGGTCGGTCGCCCTCAACGGCTCGACCCTGAGCGGCAACGTCGGCAATCTCGCGGCCGGTTCCTCGCTGACGGTGACGGTGGTCCTCACCCCCAACGCGATCGCCACGATCACCGACTCGGCGACCGTCACCTCCGACGACTACGAGACCAACCCGGCCGACAACACCGGCTCGGTCTCGTTCATCGCCACCAACGCCCCGGGCATAATCTCCTTCGCCTCGCCGCTGGTGATCGTCCCCGAGAACGGCGGCCAGGTCACCATCCCGATCACCAGGACCCTGGGTACCCTGGGGGCCGTGACGTTGACCTATGCCACGAGCGATTACACGGCGATCTCGGGGGTCAACTACGTCGGCACGACCGGCACGGTGACCTTCGCCGACGGCCAGACCACGGCGAACATCACCATCTCCGTGCTCGACGACCTCAAGGTGGACGGCACCAACGGCTTCTTCGTGACCCTGTCCAACCCCACCGGCGGCGGGTCGATCGCCGAGCCGAGCGTCACCGCCGTCCTGGTGACCAACACCGACCGCGACCTGATCCCGCCCGCGATCACGGCCATCACCGCGATCCCCAACGGCAACTCGTTCAACGGCTTCGTGATCACCTTCGACAAGGAGATGGACCCGGCCCGGGCGTCCGACGTCACCAACTACCACATCTTCCTCTCGAACGGCGACTTCAACGGCCGGGCCAACACCCCGGTCCCGCTCGCCGCCGCGCGTTACAACCCGCTCAACGACACGGTGACGCTCGTCCCGACGGCGGTCCTGCCCGGCAACCGGTTCTACCACGTCATCGTCAACGGGTCGTTCGGCAATGCCCTGACCGACCTGAGCGGCAACGTCCTGTCCGGGTCGACGGGGGCGAACTCCAACTTCGACGTCTTCTACGGGCGTGGCACCGGCCTGAGGTACGTGGACTCGCGGCAGAACCTGGTCACGATCAACGTCGCCGGCCCAGGCACCCTGGAGATCGTCCGCGGCCAGGACGGCGACGCCGGGACCGTCACCCTGGTCGGCGGGGTCGGCGGGGCGACCAAGCTCTCGGGCAGCGTCAAGAAGCTGACCAGGGCGGCGAGCGGCCACACGACGATCGGCGAGCTGCTCGGCCTCGGCTCGTTCGGCTCGATCAAGAGCAGCCTGACCACCCCCGGGTTCTACGTCATCAGCGCACCGGTGACGACCAACGGCACCACCGTCACGGCGGCCTCGATCGGGGTGACCGTGGCCAGGAAGGGCCCCAAGGGCCCGACCCTCCGCTGAGCCTGGACTTCGGCCCAACCGACGGCGGCGGGCGGCGATTCCGATCGCCGCCCGCCGCTCCGCTTTCGAAGGTCGATCGAGAGCAGAGGTGAGCCGCCGAGGCTCGAATCAGGCCCGATGGAGCGTCAACGCGATCGCCGCCGCGGCCCCGATCAGCAGGGCGGGCAGGAGGCGGCGGATCACGTCGACCGGGCTCACCCCGGCCAGCCCGGCCCCGCAGACGACGACCGCCGAGACCGGCGACATCGTCCGGCCGAAGGCGGCGCCGAGGCAGGTCAGGGCGCCGAGCGAGGCGGCGCCCGGGCGGTCTCCGAGCGGGGCCAGGCCGATCTGGGCGAACGTCAGGACCGGTCCCGACCCCGAACCCGAGAGCGCGGACAGACCCCAGGGCATCGCCACCGCCGAGGCGGCCAGGGCCCATCGCGAGCCGCCGACGTGGCGGAGCAAGGCGTCGCCGATGCCCGACGCGGCGATCCCCGCCCCGAAGCACTGGGCGGAGATCGTCAGCGAGATCACGTTCCCGTAGGCCGACCCCATCCCTCCGAAGAACCCCCGGGCCAGGCCACCAAGTTCCCGATAGGCCAGGAGCGCCGCCGCCATCACGCCGACCAGCATCGCCCGGACCACCGGCAGGGCGCCCGCGAGCGGCTTCCAGCCTTCCCCGGAGGGAATCCGGATCAGCCAGGCCATCGGCGGCCATCCCGATTGGGCCAGGAACAGGAGCGTGATCGGGACCAGCGGGACCAACGCCTTGAGGTAGGACGACGGCCCGGTCGGGTCGGGGTGGGCTCGACCCTCATCGACTTCGAAGGGGGGCCTCACCCCGGCCGCCGCCCGCCGGTTCAGGAGCGGGAAGGCGACGGCCGAGACGATCAGGCCGGCCAGGCTCGCCGGGAGCACCCGGGAGGAAAGGTCCTGGGCCCGGATCAGGGTCGTCCCGGCGATCGACTGGACGTCCTGCGAGCCGGGGTTGAGCAGGTCGCCCCCGAACGAGGACCCCAGCACCAACGCCGCCGCCGCGACCTCCCGCCCCGAGCCCGAGGCGACGATCAGGGGCAGGAGGACCGGCCCGAGCATCGCCGCCGTGCTCGACTGGCTCGGCACCGCCACGTTGACCAGGTAGGCCGCCGCGATCCCCCCGGGCAGCACGGCCCAACGCGCCTTCCGCAGCGGCCGGGTCAGCAGGAGGACGAGCTGGCGGTCGCAGCCGGTGATCCCGAGGACCGCGGCGAACCCCATCGACGCGCAGATCGGGGCGACCATCGGGGCGACCATCGCCCGGGTGAACGTGTCCGCCACGGCCAGGGGGCGGCCCGCCAGCGCGGCCAGGATCAGCCCGGAGCCGATCAGGACGACGCGGACCTCCGCGCGGCGAACCATCAACACCAGCGACACCGCGAGGACGATCACCGCCGGGACTTGCTCGAACATCAGTTCCCCAGAACCTTATCGGCCGTTCCCATGCCCGCCGCCCGATCGGTGCCCGGTCCCGGTCATTCCGGGTCGAGGGCCTTCAGCTCGTCGGGGAGGAACAGGCCGTCGACCCGGATCGGCTCGCCGTCGAAGCTGATGGTCCCGCCGCCGTAGTCGGCCCGCTGGATCTGGACGAGGTCCCAGTGGACCTTGGACCGGTTGCCGTTGTCGGCCTCGTCGTAGGCGTTGCCGGGGGTGAAGTGGAAGCTGCCGGCGATCTTCTCGTCGAAGAGGATGTCCCGCATCGGATGCAAGATCCGCGGGTTGCAGCCGATCGACCACTCGCCGATGTAGGACGCCCCCTCGTCGGATTCGAGGATTCGCCGGAGCTTCTTGGGGTCGCCCCCCGAGCAGTCGGCCTCGACGACCTTGCCGGCCTGGAACGCGAGCCGGACGCCGTCGAACGACACCCCCTGGTAGACCGTCGGGGTGTTGAACCGGACGTGCCCCTCGACCGAGTCGCGGACCGGGGCGGTGAAGACCTCGCCGTCGGGGATGTTCATCTCCCCCGAGCAGGGGACGACGGGGATGCCGTCGATCGAGAACCGGAGGTCGGTGTCGGGCCCGGTGATCCGGACCTCCCGGGCCGCCTCCATCCGCTCGACCAGCGGCCGGAGGGCGCGGGCGAGCCGGGGATAGTCGAGGTTGCACACGTCGAAATAGAAGGTCTCGAACGCCTCGGTGCTCATGCCCGCCTGCTGGGCCATGCTGGCGTTGGGCAGGCGGAGGACGCACCACTTGGTCGTCCGGATCCGGCAATCCATGTGGACCGGCTTGAAGACGTGGGTGTTGAACAGGTTCATCTTCTCGGGCGGGACGTCGGACATCTCGTTGATGTTCCGGGCCCCGCGGAGCCCGATATAGGCCTGGACCTGCGCCATCCGGTGCAGCTCGCAGTCGCCGATCAGCCGCATCTGGGCCTCGGAGCCGTGGCGGATCAGGTCGCGGGTGATCCTCGTGTCCTTGACCTCGACCAGCGGGTACGCCCCCCGTGAAGCGGCCTTCTGGACCAGGAGGCGGGGCAGGGTGCTGTCTTCGAGGTCGAAGCACTCGATCAGGATCGACTCGCCCGAGCCGACCCGGGTCGAGTGGGCGATCAGGATCTCGGCGAGGGCGTCCCAGCGGGGGTCGGGCATGGCGATGGCTCGGCGGTCGGGGGGCTCTTGGACGGGTCGGTCGCCGCGATTATCCCGGATCGAACGCCCCGGCACAACCGACCCCGGGCGAACCCGGGCCGAGGCTCAAGCCTTCCGCTCGACGATCGAGAGGACCTCGTCGAGGCAGTCGACCAGGAAGTCGGCGTCGTCCCGGCCCAGGCACATCGGCGGCTTGATCCGGACCACGTTGCCGTCGATCCCGCCCCGGCCGATCAGTAGCCCTCGATCCTTGCAGAGTTCGAGGACGTCGGCCGTCTCGGCCTTCGCCGGGGCCTTGGACTGCCGGTCGCCGACCAGCTCGACCCCGAGCATCAGGCCCATCCCCCGGACCTCGCCGATCAGCGGGTGCTTATCTTGCAGTTCGAGCAGTCTGGCCTTGAGGTGGCCGCCGACGGCCCGGGCGTTGGCCTGGATGCCCTCGGCGTCGATGACTTCGAGCGTGGCGAGCCCCTGGGTCATCGAGACCGGGTTGCCGCCGAAGGTGTTGATGTGGAGCCGGTTGGTCATCATCTTCGCGACCTCGGGCCGGGTGATGCAGGCCCCGAGCGGGGCGCCGTTGCCGATCCCCTTGGCCATGGTCACGAGGTCGGGGGTGACGCCCCAGTTCTCGAACCCCCAGAAGGCCGAGCCGGTCCGGCCGAAGCCGGTCTGGACCTCGTCGGCGATGCAGAGCCCGCCGTGCCCGCGGACGATCTCGTAGACGATCCCGAAGTATTCGGGCGGGGGGGTGACCACGCCGCCGACCCCCTGGATCGCCTCGCCGATGAAGCAGGCGACCTCGCCCGAGGTCTCGTGGCGGATCAGGTCCTCGACGTCCCGGGCGCACTTGAGGTCGCAGCTCGGGTATTCGAGGCCGAAGGGGCAGCGGTAGCAGTAGCCCGGCGTGGCGTGCTTGACGTTGATCGAGGGGCTCGACTTGAACTTCCAGGTGCCGACCGCGGTCAGGGCCAGCGTCCCCTGGGTCCCGCCGTGGTAGGCGTTCCGGAGGCTGACGACCTCGGAGTTGCCGGTGAACTCGCGGGCCGAGAGGACCGCCAGCTCGTTGGCCTCGCTCCCCGAGTTGGTGAAGTAGCTGACCGACAGCCCGCTCCCGGCCGGCATGTGGTCGGCGAGGGCCTTGCCGAGCTGCCCGGCGGCCGGGTGGAGGTAGAGGGTCGCGGCGTGCTGGAGCCGGCCGACCTGCTCGCGGACCCTGGCGACGATCGCGGGGTGGCAGTGGCCGACCGAGACGGTGACGATCCCGGCGAAGGCGTCGAGGTACTGCTTGCCCGCCTCGTCCCAGAGGTACTGCATGTGGCCTTCGACCACCAGCAGCGGCTCGCGATAGTACGTGAGCAGGCCCGGCGTGAGGTATTGCCGCCGGAGGGCCAGGACCTCGTCGCGGCCCGGGCCGGAGTACGGCTCGGGCGTGTGGTCCGAGGCGGGCAGGGGCGTGGGCGGCTTGCACGGCATGGCCGGGATCTCGGGCGGCTCGGGCCCGACCCTTCGGCGGCGAGGGCCGCCGGAGGGCCGGGGCCGGTCGAGGCTCACTCGACCGGCTTGACGTTCACGACGACCTTGGAGGCGACGCTGTTGACGTGCGAGATCCCCACGCCGTCGCCCTTCTTCAGCTCCTTGAGCTCGATCTTCTTGCCGTCGGTGGTGGCCAGGGACGTGTCGGGCGTGACGGCGACGGTGACGTCGGTGGTCGTCCCGGTCTCGGTCACGACGAATGTCTTGAGGTTCGTGCCGACCGACTTGACGTGGCCGGTCAGCTCGGACAGCTTGGGGTTGACGATGATCTTCGACGCCAGGCCCTTCTCGTGGGCGATCCCCAGCCCGTCGCCCGCCTTCAGGTCCTTCAGCGCGACTGCCTTGCCCGCCGAGGTCTCGATGACCGTCTTCGAGTCGACGGTGACATCCACCGTCTTCTCCTTGCCCGTCGGGGTGACGACGATCTTCTTGGCCGGGGCGTCCACGCTGGCGACGAACCCCGACAGGTCCTCCGCCGGGGCCAGGCCGGGCGCGACGCCCAGGATCAGCCCGAGGGCGACGAAGCAGGGGGCGATGCCGAAAGGGGAGGGACGACGAAGTTTCATGGATGCACCTCTTGTAGCAGACCTTGAGGAGAGAAGGGCAGACCGACCCGGGCGCTCGTCCGTCACGGCCGGGGGGTCGAACCGACTGCCGCGAGCGTACCATCCGGGGCCGCGGATTTCCAGCCCTTACGTCCCAACGGGTTGTGTCCCGAACTCGTCCCCTAGGCCGGTCGGAGTTGCCCGGGGCGGGGCCGGGGCGTACAAAGGGAGGTATGATCCATCGCGCGGCTCGAACAAGGGATGATCCATGAAGAAGGCAACATTCGGGGCCGGCTGCTTCTGGGGCGTCGAGTCGGCCTTCCGCCAGGTCGAGGGGGTGGCCGACGTGGCCGTCGGCTACGAGGGGGGGACGCTCGAAGGCCCGACGTACCGCGACGTCTGCTCGGGCCGGACCGGGCACGCCGAGGTCGTCGAGGTCGACTACGACCCGGCCAAGGTCTCGTTCGAGCAGCTCCTCGACGTCTTCTGGCAGATCCACGACCCGACCACGCCGAACCGCCAGGGGCCCGACGTCGGCACCCAGTACCGATCGGCCATCTTCGTCCACGACCCCGAGCAGCAGGCCGCGGCGACGGCCTCGAAGGCGGCGGCCGACGCCTCGGGCCGGTTCCGCCGGGCGATCGTCACCGAGATCACCCCGGCCGCCCCGTTCTACCGGGCCGAGGAGTACCACCAGCGGTACTTCGAGAAGCACGGGATGGTCGGCTGCCACACCCTCTGATGTGGCCGGCCCAAACGCTTGTCCCCGATCGAGATCCGTGATAAGCTGGGAAACCCCGACCGACACCCGCCCGAGCCGAACCGCGACCCGACCGATCTTCGAGGGATGCCGATGCCCGCCGACCACCGCCACGCCTACGGTGTCGTCCGTCGCGAGTTCCTCCAGGTCGGCTTCTCGGGCCTGCTCGGCCTGGGCCTGCCGGCCCTGCTCTCGGCCAGGGCCAGGGCCTCAGGCCCGGGGCTGTCCGGGATACCTCGGGCGAAGTCGATGATCCTGATCTTCACCACCGGCGGGCTCGGCCACCTCGACTCGTTCGACATGAAGCCCGACGCCCCTGAGGGCATCCGGGGCGAGTTCAAGCCGATCGCCACGAGCGTCCCCGGCATCCAGATCTGCGAGCACCTGACCGGCCTGGCCTCGCACGCCGACAAGCTGGCGATCGTCCGGTCGATGTCGCACACCTATACCAACCACCTCAACGCCACCCACGAGATCCTCACCGGGCACTCGCAGCCGGGGGCCTTCTTCGACAAGATCGCCTCGCGCGACGACTACCCGTGCTACGCCGCCGGCCTCGACTACATCCGGCCCAGGGGGGAGGGCATCCCCAGCGGCGTGATGCTGCCGACCTACCTGATGGAAGGCCCCCTGACCTGGCCGGGCCAGCATGCCGGCTTCCTCGGGCCCAAGTTCGACCCGCTCCAGATCAAGCAGGACCCGAGCAAGGCCAGCTTCCGCGAGGAGAGCCTGACGCCGCCCGTCGGCTTCTCGGTCGAGCGGATGACCCGCCGCCGCGAGCTGCTCGACGACCTCTCCGCCCGCCGCGACTCGCTCTCCGCCTCCCTGTCGGACAAGGACCCGATGGCCGAGCAGCGCGAGCTGGCCTACTCGATGCTCCTCTCCGGCAAGGTCGCCCGGGCCTTCGACATCCACCGCGAGGACCCCAAGACCCGTGACCGCTACGGCCGGAACATGTTCGGCCAGTCGATCCTCCTGGCCCGTCGGCTGGTCGAGGCCGGCGTGCCGATCGTCCAGGCCAACATGGGCCGGGTCCAGAACTGGGACACCCACTCGGGCAACTTCAAGCGGCTCAAGGGGGAGCTGCTCCCCCCGCTCGATAAGGGGGTCTCGGCCCTGCTCGACGACCTGGCCTCGACCGGCCGGCTCGACGAGACGCTGGTCATCGTCGCCGGCGAGTTCGGCCGGACCCCCCGGATCGGCGCCTCGACGGGCAACGCCAACGGCCCTGATGGCCGCGACCACTGGTCGAAGTGCTTCTCGGTCGCCTTCGCCGGCGCCGGGGTCCGGGGCGGCCAGGTGATCGGCCAGTCCGACCGGATCGGCGCCTACCCCGCGAGCCGCCCCTACGGGCCGGGCGACTTCGCCACCACGATCTACCGGGCCCTCGGGATCGACCCCGAGACCGAGGTCCGCGACCGCCTCAACCGCCCGGTCCGCCTGGCCGTCGGCGAGGAGATCGCCCCGCTCTACTCCGGCGCGATCGGCTGACCCGCCATGAGCCTCCCGTTCCTGCTCCAAGGCCTGGGCTCGGTCGGGATCTTCGCGTCGAGGGCCTTCCTGCCCGCCTTCGCGACGGCCCTCGCCCTCCGCTTCGGCCCCGAACTCGGCGGGATCGGCCACCTCGGCCTGCTCGCCCGGGTCAAGGGCGTGCCGACCTGGTTCACCAGCGACGCATGCCTGATCGTCCTCGGCATCCTCTCCGCCCTGGAGATGCTCGCCGACCGGTCGCCCGAGATCCGCGACCTCCTCAAGGAATGGGCCCACTCGCTCAAGGCCTTGATGGCCGCGCTGACGTTCCTGGGCGTGCTCAGGTCGTCGGACCGGGCGCTGGTCGACCCGCTGCTCCAGCAGGCGGGGCTGCTCGACGCCCTGCCGGCCGCCTTGGTGGGCGCCTTGACCTTCGCCGCCAGCACCGCGAGGGCCTCGGTCGTCGAGCTCCTGACGCCCGAGGGCGACGACGGGCTCGGGCTCGGCCGGGTCGGACGCTGGACCGAGGAGGCCTGGAGCCTGCTCGGACCCTGGCTCTTGATCGCCCTGCCGATCCTGACGCTCCTCCTCGTCGGCCTGGGAGCCGCCGCCGCGGCCTGGCTCGGCCGGAGGGCGAAGCGGCGCGAGCTGGCCTCGCTCGTCGCCTGCGCCCGCTGCGGCCAGGCGATCCACGCCTCGGCCCTGGACTGCCCGAGTTGCCATCAGGCGGTCGACCGGCCCATGCAAGTTGGCTGGCTGGGGTTCGCGACCACGCGGCCGGTCACGGATCGAGAGATCCACTCCTATCGACTCCTGGCGGCCGGGCGCTGCCCGACCTGCTCGGGCTACCTGGGGCGCCGGGCGGCCTGCGAGGATTGCGGCCGGACGCCCCTGGCCGAGCCGGCCTTCGCCGGCCATTACCTGGCGTTCCTCGACCGGCGGGTCCTGCCGACGGCCCTGACCTGCCTGGCCTTCGGGCTGATCCCGGTGGTCGGCGCGATCGGCGGCGTCCTGATCTGCCGGGTCGCGACCGTCGGGCCGATCGCCCGGTATCTGCCGATGGGCCGGGGCCTGGCGACCCGGTGGACGGTCCGCGTCGCCAGCATCGGCCTGATCGCGTTCCAGTGGGTCCCCTTGCTCGGCGCCCTGACCCTCCCCGCGGTCGTGCTGATCAACCACGCCGCCTATCGTCGGACGCTTGTTTCATTGACGCAAGTGCCCGATGATCCTAAATAAATGATCACTCTTTCGGTTCGAGGTCGAGCGAGACCGAGTTGATGCAGTACCGCTGGCCGGTCGGCGCCGGGCCGTCGGGGAAGAGGTGGCCGAGGTGGGCGCCGCACCGCTTGCAGGTCACTTCGGTCCGGATCATGCCGTGCGAGCGGTCGCCGTGCTCGACGACCTTGGACTCGTCGAACGGCCGGAAGAAGCTCGGCCAGCCCGAGCCGGAGTCGAACTTGGTCTCGGACGAGAACAGGGGCTCGCCGCAGCCGGCGCAGCGGTAGACCCCCTGCGTCTTCTCGTTCCAGTACTGGCCGGTGAAGGCCCGCTCGGTCCCCTTCTGGCGGAGGACGTGGAACTGCTCGGGCGACAGCTCGGCCCGCCACTGGTCTTCGGACTTCTCGATCGGCTCGGCCACGGTGAACTCCTCCGGTTCAAGGTTTGATCTGCTTGCGGAAGGCCGACTCGACCATCCGCTTGACCCCGTCCGAACCGCCCAGCAGGCTGGCGATCAGCGGGAGGTCGCCGACGACGTGGACCTCGGTGGGGTCGACCCGGACGTCGAGCTTGAAGCCGGGGCCGGCCAGCGCGACCGCGTCGCGCCCGCTCGACCACTCGACGGTCCGGACCATCGCGCCGAATTTCCCTTCGAGGTCGCCGACGGCCCGGGCCAGGCGGGCCTTGGCCTCGTCGAAGGGCCGACCATGCTGGATCTTCAGGTCGATCAGCGGCATCGGTTCGGACCCTTGGGGTGGTGTAGGCGGTTCAGAGGGCGACGGAAAGCTGGCGGCGGAAGTCGCGGGCCAGCGGCGAGTCGGGCGGCAGGAGCTGGAACACGGCGATCATCAACTTCCGGGCCGACTCGCCCGTCCCCCTGCGGTCCCGCTCGACCAGTTCGAGCGCCAGCCTCAAGGACTCCTCATACTCCGAGGCGGCGGCCAGCTTCTCGGCCAGTTCGAGCTGGCGGGCGCGGTCGCTCGGGTCCCGGCGGTGGGCCTCACGGAGCGACTCCAGGTCGCCGCCCGAGTCTCCCTTGCCGCGCAGGGTCAGCTCGGCCTTGAGCGTCTCGGCCTCCGGCTCCAGGTAGCCCCGACGCTCCAGCGCGGCGACGACCGCGCGGGCCTCCTCGACCCGGCCCAAGCTCAAAGCCACCCGCCCCAGGCCGACCCGGGCGGCCGGGTCGTCGGGCGACTCGGCCAGGGCCTCGCGGTAGAGGGCCTCCGCCCCGGCCGGGTCGTCCGCCTCCAGGGCCAGGGCGTCGTCGGCCAGGGCCTCGGCTCGGGTGGGAAGGAGCGCCTCGACCCAGGCCCGGACCTGCCCCTCGGACTGGACCCCGACGAACGAAGCCACCACCTTGCCCCGCTTGATCCCGTAGACCGCCGGGATCGACCGCACGCCGAAGGCCGACGCGACCTCCGGCACGCGCTCGGTCTCGGCCTTGGCCAGGACGAACCTGCCGGCGAACTCCGCCGTCAGCTTCTCCAGGATCGGCCCCAAGATCCGGCACGGCTGGCACCACGTCGCCCAGAAGTCGACCACGACCGGGACCTCGCGCGACCGCTCGACCACGTCCCGAACAAACCCATCGTCGGTCACGTCGAAAACATGGGGCTTCTGGGCAATCTCTTCCATCGTCTCAAGACCTCGCCACGAACCAACCGCCGGAACAGCCGCCACCTCGCGTCCCATCATCCATCGTAAGAGCCGCGATCTGTCGAGGCAAACCCGAGCGTCGCCCGACCGACCGCCCGGCGGAACGAACCCAATAAAGGTCGGGATCGATCGAGGGAAAAACGAACCCGATATGCGACCTCGTGGGCTGGGCGAGATGTGCCGGCGAGCGATCGGTGCCCGAACGCTCTGCCCCAACCGAGGAAAAACGAACCCAATAGAGGAGCTTGCGGCCCAAGGGGTTTTTGAGGGGGCCGATCGCATCTCAACCCGACCTATCCTCATCGGCCCACCGAGGCAAAACGAACCCGACATGCGACCTTGCGGCTTGCGCAGCCTGTACATGCCTGGCAATGAGGGTCGACTCTTACCGACTTGTACGGCTCCTGGCACGGCATGCGGACCCCTCGGGCAAAACGAACCCAATCCCGGACGCGGGCCGACCAATCGGGCGGCGTCCGGCCCTGATGGCTCGACGAGCCGAGGAGAAAACCGCCCTGGAGATATTCCGAGGATGGGCCACTCCCCAACCCTCCTTTTATTGCAAAAATCGAGAACTGGCGCTAATCGAGGGCCCGGATCACCCGGCAGGGGACCCCGGCGGCGACGACCCGGGGGGGGATCGATCGGTGGACGACGCTCCCGGCGCCGATGGTCGAGCCTTCGCCGATCGTGACGTTGGCGAGGATGATCGCGCCGCCTCCGACCCAGACGCCGTCGCCGATGGTGATCGGGAAGGCGAGTTCCCGGCCGGTGGTGTTGCGGGCCTCGGGGTCGGTGGGGTGGGTGGCGGCGTAGACCTGGACCCCGGGGCCGAATTTGACGTCGCGGCCGATGGTGACCCGGTTGCAGTCGAGGATCACGCAGCCGAAGTTGGCGTAGAAGCCGTCTCCCAGCTCGATCAACGAGCCGTAGTCGCAGCGGAACGGCGGCTCGATCTCGGCCCGGTCGCCGAGCTTGCCGATCAGCTCGCCGAGGATCTGCTTCCGGCCGATCGGGTCGTCCTCGGTCAGGTCGTTGTAGCGCCGGACCAGGCGGCGGGCCCGCTTCCGGGCGGCCACGAGGTCGGGGTCGGCGGACAGGTACATCTCGCCGGCGAGCATCCGGTCCCATTCCGAGGGCGTATTCATGAAGTGTCGTCCCGTCGCCTGAGTTCAATCCGCCCCGCCATCTTAGCGGGCGAGGCCGCCGGTTGCCTCGGGCTTGGGACCGGATCGCGAAGGGTCCGGCTTCCGCGTCCGGGTACCGGGTGGCATCGGCGGTCGGGTCGCCCTAAACTCCGGTTCGGACGCCGAGCGGAGTTGGCCCGTGGGGATCGACCGGCTCGGGCGGAGTCGCCCCCTCGACCGAGGTCCCGAGCACTCATGACCCATCGACGACGCCCCCTTGACCATCCCTGGACGCTGCTCGCCGGGCTCGCCGCGGCCTGGCTGTCGACCTCGGCCGCCCTTGGTGCCGAGCCCGAGCGGTTCACGCCGTTCCACGTCGCCAAGATCCGGGCGGTGACCTCGGCGGTGATCTCCCCCGACGGGTCGAAGGTCGCGTACACGCTGTCCGTCCCCCGGAGGCCGCCGGCGGAGGAGGACGGCCCGAGCTGGGTCGAGCTCCACGTCGTCGGCCGCGAGGGGAAGGGCCGGCCGTACGTCACCGGCGAGGTGAACGTCGGCTCGGTCTCGTGGACCCCGGACGGCAAGGGCATCCTCTTCCTGGCCAAGCGGGGGAAGGACGAGCATCGGTCGCTCTACCGGATCGACGCGGAGGGGGGCGAGGCCCGCAAGGTCCTCTCGTTCGGCTCGGACCTGGCCGGCTACTCGCTCAAGCAGGATGGCAAGCGGGTGGCCTTCCTGGCGACCGACCCCGAGCCCAAGGCGAAGGCCGAGGCGAAGAAGAAGGGGTTCAGCCAGGTCGTCTTCGAGGAGGAGCTGAAGCCGACCCGGATCTGGCTGGCGACCCTCGACGACCCCGCGGCCCCTCGGCCGATCGGCCTGCCCGGCTCGGCCTCCGACCTGGAGGCGAGCCCCGAGTCGGAGGCGATCGCCGTGACCCTGTCGCCGACCCCGACGGTCGACGACGGGTTCATGAAGCGGAAGCTCCACGCGACCCTCTCCGGCCCCGGCGGCCTGCTCCGGTTCGACAACCCGGGCAAGCTCGGCAAGGTCGCCTGGAGCCCCGACGGCAAGCACCTGGCGATGATCTCCGCCGCCGACCGCAACGACCCCAGCGCCGGCCGGCTGCTCGTCGGCTCGACCGACACCGGCGGCCTCCGCGACGTCCTGCCCGACTACCCGGGCCAGGTCGCCGACATCGCCTGGTTCGACTCCGAGACCGTCGGCTTCGTCGGCGACGAGGGCACGGCGACGGTCGTCGGCAAGGTCGGCCTCGACGGCTCGAACCTGACGACCTCCAGCACCGGCGACGTCGTGGTCTCGGCCCTCTCCCGGTCGCTCGACAAGCGGACCGTCGCCCTCGTCGGCCAGTCCCCCAGGCACCCGGCCGAGGTCTTCCTGATGGAGTCGGGCGACGGCCGCCCCAGGCGACTGACCGACAGCAACCCCTGGCTCGCCGCGATGCTCTTCGGCGACCAGGAGGTCGTCAAGTACAAGGCCCGCGACGGGCTGGACCTCGAAGGCATCCTGATCAAGCCGCCGGGCCTGTCCGCCGGGTCGAAGGTCCCGCTCGTGCTCGACGTCCACGGCGGGCCCGAGGCGCACATCAAGAACGGCTGGCTCACCGGCTACTCGATGCCCGGCCAGGTGCTCGCGGCGCAGGGGATGGCCGTCTTCCTGCCCAACTACCGCGGGAGTACCGGCCGGGGGGTCGCGTTCTCCAAGCTCAGCCAGGGGGACCCCGCCGGCAAGGAGTTCGACGACCTGGTCGACGCCGCCGACCACTTCATCGCCTCCGGCCTGGCCGACCGCTCGAAGGTGGGGATCACCGGCAGCTCCTACGGCGGCTACGCCACGGCCTGGTGCTCGACCCGATACTCCGACCGGTTCGCCGCGGGGGTCATGTTCGTCGGGATCTCGGACAAGATCTCCAAGACCGGGACCACCGACATCCCCGAGGAGGAATACCTCGTCCACGCCCGCCGCCGCCCCTGGGACGACTGGCAGGCCTTGCTCGAACATAGCCCGATCCACCACGTCGACAAGTGCCGGACCCCCCTGCTGATCCTCCACGGCAAGGAAGACCCGAGGGTCTTCCCCGGCCAGTCGCTCGAGCTCTACCGCTTCCTCAAGGTCCGGGGGCAGGCCCCCGTCCGCCTGGTGCTCTACCCCGGCGAAGGCCACGGCAACCTCCGGGCCGCGTCGAGGCTCGACTACAACCTCCGGATGATCGCCTGGTTCCAGAACTACCTCGGAGGCCCCGGCGGCTCGATGCCCCCGGCCGAGGTGGACTACGAACCCGCCAAGCCGGGGGCGACCCCCTGAATTCACGGCCCTGATCGACTCGGGCCTGTCGGTCGATCAGCTTGATTTGTTCTTCCGCGAGCGGGAAGACGTCCGTCGAGCGAAAACCAACACGTCCGTCGAACCTGGACGCTCCGATTCGCCGCCTTACGTGCGATCACGGTCGGATCGTCATCGAATCGAGGGCCTTGGTCGCCCCGTCGGCGAGGATGTCGCGGTGGAGCCGGGCCGGGTCGCCGAAGAGGGCCGACGCGGCGGCTTCGTCGAGGAGGTGGGTCCCGACGAGGTCCAGGGCCTTGGCTTCGTCCGTGATCCCCTCGGCGAAGATCACCCGGTGGCCCTCGGCCGGGTCGCCCAACAGCCGGGCGAAGTACTGCATGCCGATCTCGCGGTCGCGGGCCATGTGCGAGGACAGCACGACGGCTCGCACGGTCCGCCACTCCTCGGCCGGCATGGCGGCCCGCCAGGCCTGCACCTGCTCGTCGAGCCGGGCGAGGAAGGCCCGGGCGGCGTCGTCGGCGTTGGCCAGGACGAGCGGGCCGACGGACCGGGCGAAGGCGAGCAGCCCTTCGGGCGGGGCCGCGTCGTCGGCGAGCACCCGGGATTCGTAATCGAGGGCGGATCGGAGGATGGCCCGCTGGCGGTCGAGCAATCGGGCCGGGACGCCCGAGCGGTCGAGGGCGGCGAGCCCGGCGGCAAGCCCGACGCGCTGGCGGGCGACCTCGGCCCGCCGATCTGGTCCGAGCGGGCCAGGCGGGGCGGTGGCCAGGGTGGCGTAGACCATCAGGGGGACGTGGGCCACCTCCTTGAGCTTGGTGTAGAGCGGGGGCGGGAACGGCGCCTCGGACCGGGTCCCCGACCGGTGCAGCGCCAGGCGATCGAAGCCGAGGACCACGACCGGGCCGGCCCCGGCCAGGAGGTCGGCCCGGGCCCGGCGGTAGTTGGCGTGGAAGCGGTCGTTCAGGCCGGCCAGGGGGGCGACCTCCGGCTCGTCGGCCGCCCAGCCGACCGCGAACCCCAGGGCCAGGGAAAGCCCGAGGCTCAGGCCCAGGCTGAGGGCCAACCCCAGGGCCAGGACCGGGACGGCGCCGAACCTCCGGCGCGTTGGGTTCGTTTCGTCGGGCACGTCGGGCGACCTCCGGGTGACTTTCGATGGGGGGGGGCCTGGCCGGTCGGTCAGCGCCAGAGGAAGTGGCCGACGAGCAGGCCCGAGGCGAAGGCGGCGGCCAGGCCGAGCAGGGCGAACATCGACCAGGCGACGGCGGCGGTCCGGGGCAGGACGACGTCCCGCCGGCGGGCGACCGGTTCGAGCAGCTCGGACTGGCGGGCGGACCGACGATGGCGGCGGGGGCGAGGGGCCAGGGGCGAGTCGAGCGGGTCGGGCGGTTGAGGCAGGTCCGGGATTTCGTCAGGCTCGGGCCTCTCGGGGGGCTCGGGCGGGATGAAGGAGCCGAGGTCGAACTCGACCGGGGGCGCCTCGGCGGCGACCTGTTCGAGGAAGGCGACGGGGCTGGGCTCGGGGGTCGGGGGGAGGATCTTGGTGGGCGGCTCGACCTCCGGGTCGAGCCGGAGGCCGAGGTCTTCCAGGCGGATCGGCGGGTCGTCGGTGTCTTCGGGCGGGCCGGACGGGGGGTCGTCGGGCGGCGGGGGGACGATCAGCTCGGTCCGGCACTTCGGGCAATGCACGACCGAGCCGATCCGCGAAGGGGAGGCGCCGAGGAGCTTGTGGCACTGGTAGCAGCGGAATTTGAACAACTCCGCCATGCGGTTCGTCTCCCCATCCTGCTCGCGATGCCGGGCCGATCGGATCGAGGTCCAGCCTACGGACCGGGGCCGGGCCTTGCCAAGGGGTTCGGCCTCGCGCGGGCGCCGGGCGCCCGGGCGGCTTGACCGGCCGGGCGGTGGTGTCACAATGGAGGCCAGGTCGCCGAGGCCCGCCCGTCGCCGGAACCATCCCACCGGAAGGGAGATCCCGCATGCCCGCCCCGAGTCGAATCCGAAGCCTCGCGGTCGCCGCCCTCGCGACCCTGGCCGTCGCCGAGGGGTGGGCCGGCCCGGCTCGGGCAGACACCGTCGTCCTCAAGAACGGCACGATCTATCGGGGGACGGTCGACAAGGACAACACGCTGGTCTTCGTCAACGACAACCTCAAGCGGGTGATCTTCTACAACTCGAAGATCCAGAAGGTCGTGTCCGACCCCGGGTTCTCCAAGCTCGAACGGTTCGCCCTGGTCCAGCCGCTCGAAGTCCACGCCGGGGTCCAGCCCCCGGCCGCCGTCGACATCCGCTCGACCCCCTGGGATGCCAAGGGGCGGCGGGCCTTCCGGTACATCAACGCCCGCCAGCAAGGCGTCGAGATGCAGCAGGCGATCAACGAGCTGGGCCCGCACCTGACCAGGTTCCGGGGGATCGACGGGTTCTGGCAAGGCCAGGTGGCGACCTCGCAGGTCCCCCGGGAGGTCGTCACCGGCCTGCTGGCGAAGGTCGACCAGGCCAAGGAGGACGAGCGGCTCAAGGTCGCCCGCTGGCTGCTCCAGGCCGGCTGGTACCCCGAGACCCGCGCGGCCCTGGACGGCCTGGATCGCGACTTCCCCCAGCTCAAGGGCAACGTCGCCGACGTCCGCCAGACCGTCGCCGAGCTGGAGGCCCGCGACGTGCTCGATGACGTCGCCCTCCGCCGCAAGGCGATGCAGCCGCAAGGCGTCGCCGGGTTGCTCAAGGGCTTGCCGGCCGAAGGGCTGGCCAAGGACATCCTCGACGAGGTGCGCGAGCAGGTCCGCAAGGACGACGACCAGGGGGTCGCCGACCGGCTCCTGGCCGACTCGCTCCGCGACCTCGCCGAGAAGCTGCCCGAAGGGGATCGGAAGGCCTGGCGGGGGCGGCTGGCCGAGGTCCTCGAAGTCCTGGCTAAGGCCCCCGACGCCGCCCGCCCCCGGCTCGAAGCCGTCGCCCGGGTCGAGGCCGCCGCGACCGCCGAGGCCCGCTTCGCCCTGGCGATGACCGGCTGGATCGTCGGCAACGAGTCGGCCACCGACAACCTCAAGGGGGCCGACGACCTCTGGAGGGCCCGCGAGGTCCTCGGCAAGTACCTGGCCGCCCGCGACGACGCCGCCCGGGCGAGCTTGCTCTCCGACCTGGAGAAGATCCCGGGCCTCGACCTCGACGCGGTCGCCCGGGTCGTCCCCCGGATCGCCCCGCCGCTCCGCGACAAGGACGAGACCCGCGAGAAGGCCGGAGAAATCCGGCTCCACCGGGTCGCCGACGACGAGAACCCCGAGCCCTCCGAGTACGCCGTCCTCCTGCCGCCGGAGTACCACCCGCTCCGCTCCTACCCGACGGTCGTCGCGCTCCACGACGGCCGGGGGCCAAGGTCGGCGATCGACTGGGTCGCCGCCGAGGCGTCCCGGCGCGGGTACATCGTGGTCGCCCCCGAGTACAACTCGCCGGGCAAGGGGAAGGCGTATCGGTATTCGTCGTCCGAGCAGGCCGCGGCGATCCTCTCGCTCCGCGACGCCCGGAAGCGGTACGCGATCGACTCCGACCGGATCTTCCTCGCCGGCCAGCTCGAAGGGGCGAACATGGCCTGGGACTTCGGCCTGGGCCACCCCGACCTCTTCGCCGGGGTGGTGTCGATCTCCGGCTTCCCGGCCCGCTACGCCTACAAGTACAAGGGCCAGGTCGACAAGCTCCCGCTCTACGTCGCCCTCGGCGAGCTCGCCCCCGCCGCCCGCGAGCTGATCTTCGACCAGTTCGTCAAGCCGATGATCGAGGACGTCCAGGACGTGACCTACGTCGACTACCTCAAGCGCGGCCTCGAAGAATTGCCCGAGGAGGTCCCCTCGTTCTTCGACTGGATGGACAAGCGCAAGCGCGACCCGACGCCCAAAGCCTTCGAGGTGGCCACCGCCCGCGAGGGGGACGACCGCTTCTACGGCGTGATCATCCGCGAGCTCGCCCCCGGCCGCTCGACCTCGCCCGAGGCGGCCGACCCCCTGGGCAAGAACCTCCGCCCGGCCACGCTCAAGATGCGCTCCAGCGCCCAGGCCAACTCGATCACCCTGACCACCCAGGGCATCACCCGGCTCGACGTCTGGGTCAGCCCCAAGCTGATCGACTTCAAGAAGAAGCTGACGATCCGGGTCAACGACCGGCCGTTCTTCGCGGGCCTCGTCAAGCAGGAGTTCGCCCCGATGCTCGAAGACCTCCGGGTCCGCGGCGACCGCCAGCAACTCTACTACTTCAAGGCGACGCAGGGGCAGGCCGGGCCAAGGCCGAGGGGCCGCTGACCGGGGAGGCGGCCGGACTCGCCCAGGAACAAAACACCATGGAGGGTGGCGGGGGGGGGGGGGGGGGGGGGCCCCGCCGGGGCGCGCGGGGCGCCGGCGGGCGGCCCCCCCGCCGCCCCCCGCCCCCCCCCCCCCGGCCGGGGGCGGCGGGGGGGGCCCCCCCCCCCCCCCCCCCCCCCCCCACCCTCCATGTTCAATCTTTCTCATGCATATCTCTCAGCGAACCAACGGAGACGACGGTGCTTGAACCGCAGACGCCCGACTGGGTCCGCGACGCGATCTTCTACCAGATCTTCCCCGACCGCTTCGCCAGGAGCCTGGGCGTCCCCAAGGCCGCGCACCTCGACGCCTGGGGCGACCCGCCCACGCCGCACGGGTATCAGGGGGGGGACCTGATCGGCGTGCTGGAGAAGCTCGATTATCTGTCCGACCTCGGCGTCAACGCGATCTACTTCACGCCGATCTTCCAGTCGGCCTCGAACCACCGGTACCACACCCACGATTACTTGCGCGTCGACCCGATGCTCGGCGGCGACCGCGCGCTCCGGAAGCTGATCGACGGGGCGCACGCCCGGGGGATCAAGGTCGTGCTCGACGGCGTGTTCAACCACGCCAGCCGGGGGTTCTTCCAGTTCCACGACATCCTCGAGAACGGCCAGGACTCCGCCTACCTCGACTGGTTCGGCGTCCACGGCTGGCCGCTCAACGCCTACGACCACAACACCAGCCCCGGCTACAACGCCTGGTGGGGGCTGCATGCCCTGCCCAAGTTCAACACCGACACGCCGGCCGTCCGCGAGTACCTCTGGGACGTCGGCAAGCACTGGATCGACTTCGGCGCCGACGGCTGGCGGCTCGACGTGGCCCACGAGATCGACGACCGCTCGTTCTGGGCCGAGTTCCGCCGCAAGGTCCATGCGGGCAACCCCCAGGCGTACATCGTCGGCGAGGTCTGGGAGTTCCTCCCCTTCGCCGACCTCACCGACTTCGACCAGCAGGTCGACCACACCGACGAGGCCACCCGCTGGCTCCGGGGCGACTGCTGGGATGCGTTGATGAACTACCTGTTCACCCGGATCTGCTTCGCCTTCTTCATCGGCGACAATGTCGACGCCGAGGCGATGGGCAAGACCTCGTTCCGCAAGGTCGACCCGACCGGCGCCGCGGCCTTCCGCCGCCAGGTCGAGAAGCTGCTCACGCATTATCATCCGAATACGACGGGCGTGATGATGAACCTGCTGGGCAGCCACGACCTGGCCCGGTTCCTCTATTTCGCCAGGGGGGACAAGTCGAGCCTCCGGCTGGCCACCCTGTTCCAGATGACCTTCCCGGGCGCCCCGTCGATCTACTACGGCGACGAGATCGGCCTCGAAGGGGGCCACGACCCCGACAACCGCCGGGCCTTCCCCTGGGACCGGGCCGACCTCTGGGACCGCGACCTGCTCCACGACTTCCAGCGGATGGTCGCCCTCCGCAACCGCCGCCCCGCGCTCCGGCGCGGGTCGTTCGCCTTCCTCCAGGCCGAGGGGGACGTCGCCTCGTTCGTCCGCAAGCTCGGCGAAGAGACGGTCATCGTCGCCTTCAACACCGGCCGGGGGACCGCCCGAGTCGCCCTCCCGGTGGCCGGGCACCTGGCCGAAGGGGCGACCCTGGCCGAGGAATGGACCCGGGATGTGGTGAAGGTCGAGGGCGGGATGGTCCGAGGGGTCGAGCTCGCCCCCCGATCGGCCCGGGTCTTCGCGACCCCGGCGGCCCCGTGAGCGCGGGCCCTCCGCCGCCCGCCTGGCGGCTCCCCTCGGGCGTGAACGGCCCGCTCTGGCAATACGCCAACACGCCCAGGCTGGCCGCCGAGGAGGACGACTACTTCGCCGGGCACCCCCTCTTCGAGGCCGACTCGGCCGCCCTCGGAGCCCGCTTCATCGAGCCCGGCCCGCTGGTCGACCTCGGCTGCGGCGCGGGCCGGCACGCCGTCCGGTTCGCCGGTCGAGGGTTCCCGGTCGCGGCGGTCGACCTGTCGGCGTCGATGCTCCGGCGGGTCGCGAGCAAGGCGAAGAGGCTCGGGCTCCGGGTCGACTGCCTCCAGGCCAACCTCTGCCGCCTGGGATGCATCCCCGACGGGACGTTCGCTTATGCCTTATCCATGTTCAGCACGCTCGGGATGATCCGGGGGCGCCCGGCCCGCCGCCGGGCCCTGGCCGAGGCGTACCGCGTGCTCAGGCCCGGGGGCCGGATGGCCCTCCACGCCCACAACGTCTGGCTCAACCTCCGCGACCCGCAGGGCAGGGCCTGGCTCCTCGGCCAGCTCGGGCGGGCTCTGGTCGGCCAGGGGGACCTCGGCGACCGCCGGATGACCTATCGCGGCATCCCCGGGATGGAGGTCCACCAGTTCACCTGGCGGGAGCTGCGCGCCGACGTCCGATCGGCCGGCTTCCGGGTCGACGAGGCCCTGGCGATCGACGCCGTCGACGCCCGGGCGATCGCCGCCCCCTGGCTGGCCCCCGGGATCAGGGCCGGCGGCTGGCTCGTCTTCCTCTCGCGGTGACGGCCGGCCCAAGGGAGGATGCCCTCTCCTACATAAACACGTAGGGTGGCGTCGAGCGGAGCGAGCCCCACCGATCCGACCATCCCCCGACACGGCGCCGCCCGGCCACTCGGGGCGTAGGGCCGGTCGGCGTGGTGGGGCTCGCTCCGCTCGACGCCACCCTACGTGTTTACTCGAATCCGGCCCTCGGCGAGCCGGAAATCGGAGATCGCATGCTAAGCGGGGCCCTCGGGGAACGATCTTATCAAGGTGGGGAATTGCCCCGAACCTCGACCTTGAGTGAGCCTTCGCCATGTTCGACCTCGACCTCGACCTCGCTTCGGCGACCGGCCGCGCCGACTTCCTGGAAACTCTCGGGCCAAAGGACCGGGGGGCGGCCCCGGCCCGGCCCTCGGCCAACGCGATCAAGCGGGGGGAGCTGGCCGAGTTCCCCAGGGTGGCCGAGGACGGCCCGGCGGTGATCGCCCGGGCGGAGGACTGCCACCTGGGCCTGAGGCCGCAGGATGCGTTCCACGCGGTCCTGATCGACCAGATGGCGGTGACGACGATCCGGCTGGAGCGGTGCGGCCGGGCCGAGCGTCGGCTCCGCGACCGGGCGGTGATGCGGGCCGAGGTGAGCTGGGACGACGACCGGGCGATCGAGGCGGAGGCCCGCGGGGCCCTGATCCGCGAGGCCCCCGCCGCGATCGTCAAGCAGCTCCGGGCGACCCCGCACGGCTGCGACTGGCTGATCCGCCGCTGGGCCCTGCTGGGCCGGGTGGCCGGGCGGGGGGCCGAGTGGACCGCCGCCCAGGTCGCCCTGGCCCATGACCTGCTCGGGACCCCGCCCGAGTTCCGCGACGGCGAGCCGTCGCGGGTGCCCGCCGGACCCGGGGCCGTCGCCTCGCCGGCCGACCGGGCCGAGCTGGCCCGCCGCGAGGTCGACGGGCTGAAGCGGCGCAAGGCCGAGGTGCTGCCCCTCGACGCGGCCGACCGCGCGATGGCCGAGGCCGACTACCCGGTCGAGCCGACGGCCGAGCTCCGCCGCCTGGGCCGGTACGAGGCGTCGCACCGCCGGTGGCTCCGCTGGCTCGTCGGCCAGGTCCGGCTGGACCCGCCCAAGCGGTCCGGCAACCACGACGTCTGGCCCGAGCTGCCCCGGGCCGAGGCCGACGACAAGCCCGACGCCCCGGCCCCGGCCCCGGCCCCGGCGGCCGAGGTGAGGGTCGAGCCGGGGGCGGACGACGCCGCCGACGAGCCCTCGGACCGCCCGGCCCCGGCCCCTCGAATCCCGGCGGGCGTGCGCAAGGATGCTCGGACGATCCAGGAGGAGATCCGCCGCGAGTTCGGGCAGCGTGAGCGGCTCCGGACCTGATCGCTCGGGACGCTCTTTGATATCTCGGGATTTCGGAGCGATCGGCCGGGGCCGAGGGGCCTCGCCCGGCGAGTCGGGGGACGGTGCGCGCCGGGGACGGGCGGAGGTCGGGGTTTCGAGGGGTCGGCGGTCGGTTTCGGGCCGAGAAGGGCCCCGGGATCGGGTCGAACCGGCGAGCGGAGGGGGCGGCTCGCGGGATTTCCCAGAACGAAGCCATTCCGGGCCGGTGGAGGGGCGACGGGCCAGGGATTTTACAAAACGAAGCCACTTCGGGTGGAGGCGATCATCGCCGCAGATAGGCCAACATGTCGGGTGGCGTCGAGCGGAGCGAGCCCCGCCACGCCGACCGGCCCCGCGCCCCGACGGCGCGGGCGGCGCGGGCGGCGCCGCGTCGGGGGA
>JAABUQ010000427.1_pt1 | contig 96951 bp, 94 predicted proteins | sample 5560001 | NCBI WGS metagenome assembly JAABUQ01 (sample SAMN10711888, study PRJNA513371) | rock metagenome | isolation source: Antarctica rocks | place: Antarctica: Victoria Land, Finger Mt nord | collected 2015-12-18
CCGCCGGTGTCGGTCATGATCGTGGTAAGCAGGCACGTCGCGATCTCCGGCGTCACGGGCGCCTCCATCGCTTCGAGCAGCTTGAGCACGCACGTGCCCGTCGAGCATTCGGTATCGAGCACGTAGTTGAGCGCGCCGAAGCGCGTGTTCGCGAGATGGTGATCGATGTCCAAGATGTTGCGCCGCTCGATCGCGGGCATGAACTCACCCGAGCGCGACGTGTCGCTCATGTCGCAAAAGACCCACAGCGCATCCGCCGGCAAATCGGCCGGCAAGTCGCGCGACACGCGGTCTGCGTCGGGCAAAAACCGCAGGTTCCGCGGAACCGGGTCCTGCTGAAAGTAGTAGACGCGTTTGCCCAAGGGGCGCAGCGCGAGTCCGAGCGCGAGCCCGGCTCCCAGCGTATCTCCGTCGGGTTTGACATGGCTGACGAAAACGAAGGCGGACCGCTTGCGCAGTTCCGCGACGACGTCGGCCGTCGTGGCCTCCCGCGCATTACTCTGAATCATCGGTCCCTCCCGTTTGCTCTTGCGACGTCTTCGCGAGCACTTTGCTGAGCGCGATCGCTTTCTCCGTGGTACGGTCTTCGACGAACACCAGCTCCGGCGTGTGCCGCAGCGTGACCGCGTGACCCAGCTCGCCGCGCAGGAATCCCTTCGCCGATTCGAGCGCCGTCATACTTTGTTTCGCGACGTGCCGGTCACCGATGATCGAGACGTAGACCTTCGCCGTGTGCAAATCGTTCGTGATCTCGACCCGCGTAACCGTTACGAACCCGAGCCGAGGGTCTTTGAGCTCGGTCGAGATCAACTTCGCGAGCTCCCGCTGCAGCTCATGATCGATCCGCCCCATCCGTTCCCGTTTCATCGCTTCGCCTTCCGTACCGGCCCGAAGAAGACGAACGCGATCACCGCGAGCACCACGACGGACCCCAAACTTCCATAGATATCGTTGTCGCGAAGCAACGGCACACGCGCATCTGCCGCCAAGTCGAAGACCTGCCGCACGAGCAGCGCCACAGTGAGCAGTGCCCCGATCAGCAGAAAGATGCCATAGGTCCGATTGCGAGACGACGATGCTTTCGAAGTCATGCGCGCTCTTCGCCCAGACGTTTCAGTCGGACCGCGGCACCAAAGGTCTGCACGACGGCAAGCAAAGCCACCGCGACGTAGGTCCAATGTCGCATCAGAGCCTGAAAGCCATCGTCTAAAACCATAGATGCGATAAACCCGAACATAACGGCTGCCAGGCACCCTAGGGTCCCGGCCTGCCAACGCAGCAGGCACCGCCGCCGGCCCAGACCGCACTCCATCGTAAGACGAACTCGCCGTAGTCCAGCGAGCAACGGCGGCTGCCACGCTCTAGCCACGACGGATCGACTCCCGCATCCGCTTTACGGCCTGCGATGCAGCAAACGCATTTAATACAAAAATCAAGGTATTTCCGAGTAACAGCGTGGCGAAAATCGGGTTGCGGCTCCTTGCGAACGAGGTTACCGTTGCGATCGCCATCGTAGTGGCTGCCAGTATATAGAACGGCGCCAGAAACTCGAACGTGAGCGAGTTCTGCTTTTTTTCGGCCAATGTCATTTCGCGATACCGCAAACTCGACCCGACCCTCGCCGCAAAGCCGGAAAGCGGCAGCCGCAACGCGCGCGCCACTATGGTGCCACCGGTTCATCACCGCGCATGCTAAGGCCGCCAATAATAGTTGGCAAACAGCCAAAATGTTTTCGCGACAGCGCATCATGTGGACTTCGATCTCTTACGAGGGCGGGCTGTGCAATAGACTGCAAAACCCAACGCCGATAACAATCCGTATGTAACCGCAAGTCCATCGTAGCCCGAAAAACCTCGCCCGCTCAGGTGCTTCGGCAAAACGACAAACGCCGTCCATCCCAAACACAACGCGCCCCAAAGCACGCCCTGAATGAGAGCCGGCACCGCGCGCATAGGCGGCCCGTCACCCGGTACGAGCGGCGGAAACAGCCCACGCGTAGACGTCGTGACGAGCAGGCTCAGAAATTGCGAGGGCACGAATAGCGCCGCGGCTTTACGCAACGGTTCGCCGATCGGGATGCCCGTTTAACATCGCACGAGAACGCCGGCGAACGACGTATACAACGCATCCCCAAAGTAAGCAAATGATAGCGACCAAAAGAAGCACTACGCTGAAAGCTCGAGTGCCGCCGTCAACGCCGCTCGTGTTCAACAGCAAAAGTTGCGAGACGATGATTAGCGATGCCGTCACGGCTTGCCAAAGCATGCTGCGCTCCCGCACCGGCTTCAACGAACTTATCGACAACTCCGACGGCTTTACCTCACTACCCACGCGACGCTCCCGCGCAAACGCCCCGATCCTCACGACCGCTCGCGCTCATTCGTCGCTGGACGTTTCCGCAACAAAACAAACAGCGCAGCAGCGAGCCCAACTAAGCCGACCCAGTCCACGAAACGACTACGGCCATCAGCGCCCAATAGGTGAACCGCAACCGAGTAAAACAAACCGCCCGCGAGCATGGCATAGAAGCGGCGCTTTGACGTTGTTCCCCTCAAACTCGTGGCCAGCTTCGCAGTAACTTCGCGCAACGGCGGCTGTAATGCGCGCGCCATCACAAGCCCCCTCGGCACCATAGCCGCGAGGTTCGCAAGGCCGGTGCGCGGCGCGGGTGCGGCGTGGGAACTCCGACGGCGAGCGGAGCGCCGGAGGCGCGGGAGCGAGACGCGGTGTAGCGGCGGTTCCCCATGGATGGGGAACCACCAGCGGTCCCGCGCCGCACCCACGCCGCGCATCAGCCCAGCAGCGACAACGAGCACGGTAGCCGTAGCTCTTACGCCGGAACCGGTTCCGGCGCCACCAACTCCGACATGAACGCTTCGATCACATCATGCTCCTTGAGATCGGAGAACTTCGCAATCTGCACGCCGCACTCGAAGTTTTCCGCAACTTCGCGCACGTCGTCTTTGAAGCGCCGCAATGACTCGAGTTCCGACTCGAAAATCACCGCGCTGTCGCGCAAGATGCGAACTTTCGCATTGCGCGTGAGCTTGCCGCTCTGCACGTAGCATCCGGCAATCGTGCCGACCTTCGAGACCTTGAAGACCTCACGCACTTCCGCCCGTCCGAGAATGACCTCGCGGAACTTGGGCGCGAGCATTCCGAGCATCGCCTTCTTGAGGTCGTTCTCCACATCGTAGATGACCTGATAGAAGCGGATGTCGACCTGCTCGTTCTCGGCCAGCCGCTTGACCGTTTCGTCGGGCCGGATGTTGAACCCGATGAGGACGGCGTTGGAGGCGCTCGCGAGGTTGACGTCGTTAGGCGTGATCGCGCCGACGCCCGCGTAAATCACGCGGATGTCGACCTCTTGATTGGAGAGCCCTTCGACGCGGCTGCGTAACGCCTCGACCGCACCTTGACCGTCGGCCTTGAGGATAAGGTTGAGTGCCTTACGACCGCCGTCCGGCAACGTCGCCATGAAGCTCTCGAGCGAGACGCGCGGGCCGCTCGTGGCGGCTATCGCAACGTCTTTACGGCGCGTCGACCGCTTCGCCGCCGCTTCGCGCGCGACGCGCTCGTCGGAGACGACCATCAGCGTATCGCCGGCACTGGGCACTTCCGAAAGACCCATGATCTCGACGGGGATCGACGGCCCCGCCTTCTTCACTTGCTTGCCTTTATCGTCGACGAGGGCGCGAATCTTTCCGAACGCCGAGCCGACGACGACGACGTCACCGGCGCGCAGGGTTCCGTTCTGCACGAGCACCGTCGCAACGGCACCGCGGCCTTTGTCCAGCGCCGATTCGATGACGACGCCGGTTGCGCGACGCGTCTTATTGGCTTTGAGATCGCGCAGCTCGGCTTCGAGCAAAACCGTTTCCAAGAGCTGATCGATGCCATCGCCCGTCCGTGCCGAGACGGGAACCATCTCGGTTTTCCCGCCCCACTCGACGGGCTGCAAGCCCTGTTCGGAGAGCTGGGATTTCACGCGATCGGGTTGCGCATCTTCCTTGTCCATCTTATTGATCGCGACGACGATCGGCACGTGCGCCGCCTTGATGTGCGAGATCGCTTCGATCGTTTGCGGCATGACGCCGTCGTCGGCTGCGACCACCAGGATCGCAACGTCGGTGACCTTCGCGCCACGCGCACGCATCGCGGTGAACGCTTCGTGGCCCGGCGTATCGATGAACGTGACCTTTTGATCGTTGCGCTCGACCGTGTACGCACCGATGCGCTGCGTGATGCCGCCGGCCTCGCCGCCCGCAACATTCGCAAACCGGATCTTGTCGAGCAGCGACGTCTTGCCGTGGTCGACGTGCCCGAGCACCGTCACGACCGGCGGCCGCGACGAAAGCAGTTCAGGACGATCCTCTTCCTGCTCGACGACGACTTCTTCGCCCGCTTCTTTGATGACCGCATTGAAACCGAACTTGCGCGCCACGTTCTGCGCCGTCTGCGCGGGAATGTTCTGATTGATCGTCGCCATCGTGCCCATCTTGATGAGCTCTTTGATGACGTCTTTGGCCGGCGTGATCATCGACGTCGCGAGTTCCTGAACGGTCAGAACGTCGGGAATCTCGATCGTCTCGAGCGTCGCACCCGCGACCACAGGACGGTCGTCACCTTGGTTCTTCTTACGGCGCCGCTCTTTCTCGAGCAGCATCTCCGTCTCGCGATCCTTCTTGGCGCCCGAACGGTCGGCTCCGCCACGTCCGCGCGGCTGCGGTCCGCGCGGACCGCCCGAGCTCGGCGATGGGCCGGCGCCGGGCTGCGTGAGCGGTGTACCCGGCGGCCGCGGCGTGAAAGGACGCGGCCCAGCCGGTGGCATGAGGGGACGGAAGGGGCCGTTGCCGGCGGGCCGGCGACCGGGCGGTCCGCCGGCGCCCGGAGCGCCCGGAACACCCGGAACGCCCGGACGCGGCGTTACCTGACCGGGCTGCCCCGGCCGATAACCTTGACCGGGCACACCCGGCTGCCCGGGTCGCGGCGCGACACCGGGACGGCCGGGCAGGCCGAACGTCGGACCCGGACTCGCCGAAGCGGCGAGGCCGGGCGCATCGGGACTCTGCGGTCGCGACTCCGCGATCGAGGAGCGCCCGGCGGGAACCGGACGCAAGGTCGGAACGGGCGCGTCGGGGCCGGCATCGGGTCGCGCCCGCGGTGGTGCGCCTGCGGCGACGCGCGGCGGTGGGCTGCCGACCAGACGCGGAGCCGGACTGCCGGCGATTCGCGGCCCGGGCGAGTTCGGCACGATCGGTGGTGCGGCGGTCTCGGCCGCGGCGGCAGGCGTCGCAGCGCGGCGCTCGGCGCCGGACGGCTCGCCGTCCGGCGTAGCGGCGCCGTTTTCCAAGGGTGAAGGGGACGCGACGGCGGATGGCTGCGCGGCGGGAGCCTCCGGTGCGACCGCCGCTGCAGCCGTTTCCGGCGCGGCGGCTGCCGGCTTCGCGGCGCGACGCGGCGCGGCCGTTACGGGCTTGAGCGTCGGGACGGTCTCGGCAGGAGCGACCGGAGTAGGTTCGACTGCGCGGGCGCGCGCGGAAGCCGGAGCATTGCCATTTGCGGGCGCCGCGCTCGCGGGGGCTACCGTGGGCGGTGCAGCGACGGCCGTGCCGCCGCCGGACTTCGCAGCGCCTTTGGCAGCGCCCAGAAGAACGCCGCGCACGAGGTCGGCAATGGGATCCTCGACCACGCTGAGCTGATTCTTGGCTTCAAAACCGAGTTTTCCAAAGAGACCGATCAAATCTTTGGAAGACAGGCCGAGCTCTTTGGCCAGCTCGAAAATACGTACTTTACCGGTTGGCATATCGTCCTTTTCACAACCCGCGTGCGGCTCTTTCGGCTGCACTCGGGAAACCTCGTTAAATCATGTCGTCGCTCCGGATACGCCGTCAATCGCGCAAAGGCGCGTGACGAGGAACCCGCCTATCATACACGGCCGCGCTCCCATCGCAAAGCGCGGGCCGGCCGTCCCAGCTCGCCGCGCGCGCGGCCTCGGCGAGACCGGGATAGCGTTTGTTCTTGGCGACGCGCTGCGCGCACGGCTGCGAGCAAAGGTAGGCGCCGCGGCCGGCTGCCCGCCTCGGCGCCGCGTCGAGACCCCAACCGCCACCCGCGGGGCGCACGAACCGCACCAGCGCCGCCTGCGGACCGCGCGCGCGGCAGCCGACGCACGTGCGCAGCGGCACCTTACCCGGACCTATGCGGAGCCCTCGCCGTTGCCGCCCTCGCGGCTCGCGGGATCGAACATCTGCCGGCGGAACTCCTCGAGCTTGCGAATGAGCTCCGGATCGACCGCCGGCGTGCCGTCCGCGTCCGCTTCAACCGCGTCCGCGTCGGTCTCGCCTTCGAGCTCCGGCGCGACTTGCGCCCGCGCTTCGCGCTCGGCAAAGTAGCGCGCCCGGGCCTCTTCGGCATCGGCTTCGCTCGTGATGTCGAGCCGCCAACCCGTCAGCCGCGCCGCGAGCCGCACGTTCTGACCTTCGCGGCCGATGGCAAGCGAGAGTTGATAGTCCGGCACGACGACGAGCCCGACGCCTTCGTCGTCGAAGAGTTCGACCGTGAGCACCTTGGCCGGCGCGAGCGCATTGTGAATGAAACCGACCGGGTCGTTCGACCAGCGGATGATGTCGATCTTTTCGCCGCGCAGTTCATCCGAGACGCTTGCGATGCGGCTCGACTTGGGCCCCAGACACGCGCCGACCGCATCGACGTCGGAACGGTGCGAATGCACGGCAACCTTCGAGCGGTTGCCGGGTTCGCGCGCGATCGCCATGATCTCGACGATGTTGTCCTCGATCTCCGGAACTTCGCGCTCGAGCAGACGCTGCACGAGGCCCTCCGCGGCGCGCGAGAGCACGATCTGCGGACCTTTGTTGGTCTTGCGCACGTCGAGCACGAAGGCCAGGAGTCGATCGTTGATGCGGAAGTTCTCGCGCGGAACTTGCTCCGAGAGCGGCAGCAACGCTTCGGTTTTGCCGAGATCGACGTACATGTTGCGCTGCTCGTAGCGCTGTACGGTTCCGTTTACGAGGTCGTGCAGCTTTTGACTGTACTCGTTGAAGATCGTATCGCGCTCGGCCTCACGGATGCGTTGCACGATGACCTGCTTCGCCGTTTGCGCGGCGATGCGCCCGAAATTCTTAGGCGTCACCTCTTCATCGTAGAAGTCGCCCGGCTCGTACTTGGCGCCCGCCTCTTTTTGTGAGATCTCGAGCTTGGGATCCGTGACCTCAGCGACGACGTTACGCCGATGGTAGACCTTGTACTCGCCCGTATCGCGGTCGATCGAGACGATCGCATTCGCTTCGCCACCGAAGTTTCGTTTGTAAGCCGAAATGAGCGCCGCTTCGAGCGCCTCCAGCAGCATGTCGAAGGGAATGGCGCGCTCGCCCTGGAGCAGCCGCAGCGATTCGCGCAGCGTCGGTTCGTCGGGAGCGGCTTTAGCGGTTTTTGCGGGCATCTTTTCTCTCTTTTTTGGCGCGCGTCAGGTCGGCGCGAATATCGAAATCGACGTTGGCGGTTCGAATGAGCTCGAGCGGTATGGGCAAGTCGGTGCCATCGATCTGCAGCACGACGAGATTCCCGGAAACGCCTTTGAGTTTTCCGCGATGCGTCTTGCGATTCTCGATCGGAAGCGTCGTGACGATACGGACGTCGCGCTCCCGGAAACGCTCATAGTCGGCTGGTCGCAGGAGCGGCCGGTCAAGACCGGCGGATTCCACCTGCAGCGTGTAGGGATCGGAAAAGACATCGAGTGCCCGGTTGATGCGGCTCGCGATCCGTTCGCACGTCGCGAGGTCGACAATTCCCCCGGGCCGATCGACGACGAGCGTGAGTTCGAGCGTGCGGCCCTGCCGACGGCTTTTTTGGGCGAGGATTTCGATATCGGCGAATGCGGTCTCGTACGGCAACGCGAGCGCGGCCCGTTCGAAGGCATCGGTGAGCTTCGTACCGTCCGCAGTTGCGGAGAGCGCGACGTCGTGGGGATGAGCGATGGTCATTGCGCCTTACAACGATGAAGCGCGGGACCTGCCCACGCTTCATGAATATTCGATCTCGACACAGTATAGCGTATCGGGCTACGCCACGGCAACCGGCAGGCGAGACGAACCCCGGCGGCCGGCACTTAGGTCGGCGCGGGTTTGGGCGCGAGCGTCGGAAGGCCGCCGCTCGGCGTGAACTGCTCGCCCCCGCACGGCCCGAACGTATACCCCCCGATTGCGCCCGAGCCGTCGTTCTCGACCTTCCAACCCGTGCAGATCTCGAAGCCCAGAATCCTGCGTTTGCTCAACACGTACAGCACGCTCTTGCGCGCCCCGCCGAGCAAGCCGCCGGGCTGCTGCACGACGTAGAGGGCCCGCGCGAGCACGTCCACGGGTGGTGCGGCCGCCTTATAATAATCTTCCTTTGCGGCCGAGATCGCCTGCAAAAGATCGTTCGTATACTCGCGACTTCCGTACGCGACGTCGCCCGCCGGCAGCGACGCATTGAGACGGCTGTTGAGCGCGTCGAGCCCGCGACCGGCGCTCGGGGAAACGGGGTGCGCCCGCGCGGCTCCCCGGCTGCCGGCGGTCGCAAGCGTAGCGCCTCCTTTCGGCGCGGCCGCTGCGCCGGTCACCCGCCCGACGCCGGTCGAGGACGATTCCGCGCGCCGTGGACCACCGGCGAGGCTACCGGCCGCCTTGCCGGTACCGGGCGCCGCAGTAGCGCGCGCGGCCGTGTTCGCATTCGCCCCCGGTTTTGCGTTCGCAGTCCCCGCCGCGGCGGCGGTCGGCGCGGCCGTCGCCGGTGGCGCCGGCGCGGGCAGCGCGCTTGCGGGCTCGGGCGTCGCGGGTTTCGCCCTCGAGGCTTGCGTCGGCGCGGCAGTCGGTGCTTTTGTCGGGGGCGCGCTTGGCGCTAGGGTCGGTGCCGCGGTTGGCGCTTGCGTCGGAATCGCGGTCGGGCGCGCCGTCGGAACGGCGGTCGCCGTGGCCGTCGGCAGCACCGTCGGTTCGACCGTCGGGCGCTCCGTCGGCGCAGCGGTCGGGACGACGGCCGGTGCCTGCGTCGACGGCGCCGCCGTTCGGAGTACCGTCGCTACCGGCGTCGGTGGCAGCGTCGGTGCGGGTGAAGCGGGCTCGGGCGTCGCCGCGGGCGGAAGCGTTGCAGCGATCGTCGTGGGCGCCGCGCTCGGCTCGATCGGGCGCGGTGTCGCCGGCGGCGCGATCACCGCAACGCGCTGTGGCAGGGGCGTTCCGTGCGGAACGATCTTCGTGAGCTCCGGCCGCCGCGGCGCCGCGCGCGTCACGCGCGGACGCGTCGCACGGCGCGGACGTGGCGTATGTACGAGCGGCGGCACGATCGTCGGCGCAGCGGTCGCTCGCGCCGGTGCGATCGTCGGCTGCGGGCGCGGAACCTGCGCCCGCAGGTGTTGCGCGATGCGTTGCGGGCGCGACTGCTGCGTAACGTCGTAGGTCTCGGGCGATACGCTGCCGGGCGACGGCAAGACGTAACGCAACGTCAAGAACAGCGCGACGATGACGTGCGCGCACACCGAAAGGCCGTAAGCGACGGCGAAACGCCGGCGCTCGTGCGGATCGTCGCGCCTGCGTTCGGGCGCCATAGCCGACCGTCTTCGCCTCGCGGTACCCCGCCACTTTGTCGTTCCATGTCACACGATGCGGGCGGGAAAGGCGCCCGCGCGCACACAAACCTCACGCTCCGCTTATCGCTCGGACAAGGAGCCACGCGTGCCGTCGATCGACATCTTTCGTAGAGAGCCGTCGGAGCCGTTCGTGCAGGGGATGCGCATCTTCGCCCAAGGCGACGCCGGGGACACCATGTACGCCGTCCTCGAAGGCGAGATCGAACTTCACGCGGGCGAGCGCGTCTTCGAAGCCGTCGGTCCAGGCGGCGTGTTCGGCGAGATGGCCTTGCTCGAAGCCAAACCGCGCAGCGCATCGGCGACGGCCAAGACCGACGGCAAACTCGTGAAGATCGATCAGAAGCGTTTTCTCTTCCTCGTGCAAAACACGCCGTTTTTCGCAATCGAGGTGATGCAGCTCCTCGCGGAGCGTCTGCGCCGCATGGACGCTAACGTCGTGCGCTAAAGCCCAACCCGCGAAGACGCGAACGAAGGGTGTCCGAGGCCGTGCGTCGGAACGCGGCCTATTGCAATGATCGATCAGGCGCACAAACGGACGAAGATCGTCGCCACGATCGGCCCGGCGTCGCGATCACCCGAAACGCTGCGCGCGCTCGTCGACGCCGGTCTCAATGTCGCCCGGCTCAACTTTTCGCACGGGACCCACGAGTCGCACGGCGCGACGATTGCCGACATTCGCGGCGTCGCCGCAACGACCGGCATCTCGCTTGCAATTCTGCAAGACCTACCCGGGCCCAAAGTTCGGACGGGGCCACTCGCGCCCGGCATCGAGAGCGTCCCGCTGCTGCGCGGTGCGGCGTTTGCGCTCGTCACGTACGAAGTCGCCGGCTCCGTCGACGGCGTGAGCGTCGCCTATGACGGCCTGCCGCGCGATGTCGACGTCGGAAAGCTGATCTACCTTGCCGACGGCGCGATCGCGCTGCGCGTTCTGGGCAAGAGCGACGATCGCATCGATACCCGCGTCGAGGTCGGCGGCGACCTGCGCGCGCAGCAGGGCATCAACTATCCCGACGGCACGCTCGCGATCGACGCCGTAACGGACCGCGACTTCGAACACCTCGCTTTCGGCTTGGCGGCGGGCGTCGATTGGGTGGCCGTCTCTTTCGTCAAAAGCGCCGACGACGTTGCGCGCGTCAAGCAATTCATTGCCGAGCACGGCAAGAACGTGCCGGTGATCGCGAAGATCGAGAAGCACGAAGCGCTCGAAGTGATCGACGACATCATCGCCGTCGCCGACGGCATCATGGTCGCGCGCGGCGACCTCGGTATCGAGATTCCACTCGAGCAAGTACCGCTCGTGCAAAAAGATCTCATCGCGCGCGCGAATCGCAAGTCCAAGCCGGTCATCACGGCGACGCAGATGCTCGAATCGATGATCGCCTCGCCGCGGCCGACGCGCGCCGAGGCGACCGACGTCGCCAACGCCATCATCGACGGCACGGACGCCGTGATGCTTTCGGGCGAGACGGCACGCGGCGCCTATCCCGTCGAAGCGGTGCGCGTCATGGCGACGATCGCCCGCGAAATCGAGAAGCAGTATCCGCACGCGGCGCTCCGCGCGCGACGGCTCGCGCTCAGCGCGCGAACGACCGAGATGTCGATTGCCGCGAGCGCTTCGCAGATGGCCGAAGAACTCGCCCTCGACATGATCGTCACCGGTACTTCGACGGGCAACACCGCGCGGCACATCTCGTCGTTTCGTCCGCGTGCGCGCATCGTCGCGATGACCTCGATCCCCGAAGTCGCGCGGCGCATGGCGCTGGTTTGGGGCGTGGACGCGGTCGTCGTCGAATCGTACCGCTACTTCGAGACGTTGATCGACATCGTCGAGGCGCGCATGTTGCGCGAGCAGCTCGCGCGCAGCGGCGATACGATCGCGATCACCTCCGGCATGCCCGTCGGCGAAGGCGGCACGAACGTTATCAAAATCCATCGGCTCCCGTAGGCACGCGCGCTTCCGCGCCGATCGCATCGTACAAGTCGCGGTAGCGGCGAGCGACGGCGTCGCGGGCGTAGCATTCGCGGGCGGTCGCGCGCTGTTCGCCCGCGCCGTGCCACGCATCGTCGATGCGCGACCACGCGTCGGCGATCCCGGCGACGAGTCCCTGCGGATCGTCGTCGACGAGCCACCCGGTCTCCAGCGGCGAGAGGGCGTCGGCGAGTGCGCCCGCGTTGCTCGCAACGACCGGTACGCCCGCACATAACGCCTCGAGCACGGACTGCGGCTGCGCGTCGCGCGAGACCGGCACGACCAAGAGGTCGATCGTCGCGAAGAGCTCTTGTGCGGCCACGTCCCCGCGCAAGGTCACGATGTCGCCGAGCTTGCGCGCGCGGATTTCGGCGCCGACGAACTGCCGCGCACGACCGGTTCCGGCAAGCTCGAGCCGCGCGTCCGGGAATTGCTCGCGCGCCAGCCGCACGCCGTCGAGTGCGTTTTCCCAAGCGCGGTCCGCGGAAAGAGCGCCGCGCCAGCCGACGATCGGTCCGCCGCGCGCGGCGGGACGTGCGAGCGGCGCCCCGTCCGGTACGATCTCGACCCCGTGCGGAATGATGGCGATCGCGCCGTCATCGAGTGCGAAGCGCGCCTCGAGGCTGCGTCCCAGCGACGGATACGTCGCGACGACGGCCGCGGCGCGGCGCAGGTAGCGCGGAAAGCGCCGCTCGACGAGCTTGCGCGGCACTTCTTTGTCGCGCTGCGGGTCGTGAAACGTCGCAATCGTCCGGGCCGAGAACGACTCGGGAAACGTCCCGAGCGCGACGGCCACCGCGGGAAAGCCGTGCGCGTGCACGATATCGGGGGCGAAGCGCTGCGCGGCGCGCCGCAGCTTCGCAATGCTCTGCCCCATACCGATGAGGCCGCCGGGACGCCAGCCCTCGCTCGCAATGCCGAGCATCGTAAAGCGAGGGCGCTCGGCCGCCGGCGCAAGTACCAAAATCTCGTAGTCGTCGTGCAAGGTCGCGCAACCTTCGGCGACGTCGCGGTGCATCGCGTCGCCATCGGGCGAGACGAGCACGAGGACTCTGCGGCGCGTCACGCGCTTTGCTTGGGGCGCGCCTTGTGCGCACGCACCTCGCGAACGAGCGTCTCGGCATGTTCGAGCGCGACGGCCTTCGCACTGCCCGAGAGCATCCGCGCAATCTCCGCAAGCACGGCCGGCCGCGCATCGAGCCGTTCCAGTTCGACGAACGTCGTACCGTTTTCGACACGCTTGCGCAGCGCGTAATGACTGTCCGCCCACGACGCGATCTGGGCGAGGTGCGTGACGCACAACACTTGCGCACCGCGAGCGAGCGTGCCGAGCCGCACGCCGACCGCACTCGCCGTCACGCCACCGATGCCCGCGTCGATCTCATCGAAGACGAGGGCCGTCCGGTCGCGCCGGTCGGCGAGCACGACCACGAGCGCGAGCAGCACGCGCGAGAGTTCGCCGCCGGAGGCTGCGCGCGCGAGGGCGCGCACGGGCTCTCCCGGATTCGGCGAAAGTGCAAAGAGCGCGCGCTCCGCGCCGCTGGGGCCGGGGCCCGCGAGCGGCTCGAGGATGACGGCGAAGTGTGCTGCGGGCATGGCGAGCGCGGCGAGTTCGGCTGCGACGCGGCTTTCGAGTGCGCGCGCCGCCCCCAGGCGCAGCGCCGAGAGCCGCGCCGCGGCCGCGGCAAGTTCGCTGCGGGCCGCGGCGAGGTCGCGGGTATACTCGGCTTCGCGTTCGTCGCGCGTGGTTTCGCGCTCCAGCGTCTCCGCGAAACGCACGCGCGTCTGTGCAATCGCCGCAATCGAACCACCGTACTTTTTCTTGAGGCGTTCGATGAGATCGAGGCGTGCCGTCAGCGTTTCGAGTTCGGTCGCATCGAATTCGGTCGCGTCGAGTTCGCGCGCGATCGCGACGGCGGCATCGCTCGCATCGCTTTGCAGCGCCGCCAGCGACTGCGCGAGCGCCGCGAAGGTGGAACCGTAACGTGCGAGGGGACCCAGGGCCGCCGCCGCTGCGCCGAGCGCGTCTGCCGCCGCGCCTTCGCTGCCGGCGAGCGCTTCGTGTGCAGCGCGCAGGGCCGCTCCGATCTTCTCGGTATTTGCAAGGTAGTCGCGGCGCTCGCGCAAGCGGACGTCTTCGTCATCGTCCGCGAGCGCAGCATCGTCGATCTCGCCGAGTGCGAAGCGTGCGTAGTCGAGCTCTGCAAGCGCGCGCCCCGCGTCACCGGTGAGCTCCGCGAGCGCGCGTGCGAGGTTTCCGGCGCGCTCGTACGCACGAGCGGCAGCGGCCCCTTCGCGCAGCGCCTCGTCGCCCGCAAATGCATCGAGCAGATCCATCTGATACCCGTGCTCGAGCAGACGCTGCTGCTCGTGCTGACCGATCTGCTCGACGAGCGCATCGCCGTAGAGGCGCAGCTGCGCCGACGTCGCCAGGCGGCCGTTGACGCGGGCGGTCGACTTTCCGTTCGGCGCCATCTCGCGCACGAAGAGCGCAGCCTCGTCCGCGTCGAGATCGAAACCATCGTCCGCGAGACGCGCGCGCAGCGTCGAGTCCGCTTCGACGGCGAGCGTCACCCGCGCGCGCAGCGCGCCGCCGCGCACGATCTCCGCGGACGAACGTTCGCCGAGCACGAAGCCCAGTGCGCCCAGCAGCATCGTCTTGCCCGAGCCCGTCTCACCCGTGCAGACGGTGAAGCCGTCCGAAAAGTCCAGCGACGCGCGCGCGATCAAGCCGAAGTCTTCAATCTCCAGGCGAACGATCAACGTGTCATCCCGCGGCAGCTCGTAGCACGAACGCGCGTTTTGGCGCCGCAGGCGCCAAAACGCCACGGGTTCGCCGCAGGCGAACCCTGCTCAGCGATCTTTGACCGGCGCATTCCAGCGCAGCTTGCCTTCCAAGAGGGCGAAGAAGTCCAGCGGTGCCCGGCGGGCGAAGCGCACGCGACGCGGATAGCGTTTGACGACGACGCGCTCGCCCGGATGCAGTTCGTCGACTTGGATGCCGTCGGCCGCGAGGGTGACGCCGGAGGTCTCCTCATCGACCGTCACGACGATCGTCGAGGAGGCGGGCACGACGAGCGGCCGCGAGAACAGCGTATGCGGCAAGAGCGCCGAAACGATGAACGCATCGACGCTCGGTGCGACGATCGGACCGCCCGCCGAGAGCGAGTACGCGGTCGAGCCCGTCGGCGTCGCGACGACGATGCCATCGGCCGGGACGTGGGCGGCTTCCTTGTCATCGATGTAGAGACCAAATGGCGTCATGTGGGGGTTCGTCCGCGCGACGACGACGTCGTTGAGCGCGAAGTGCGAGCTGCCGTGCACGGCGACTTCGAGCGCCGTGCGCTCATCGATGTCGAAGCCCGCGCGCACGATCGCGGGCAACGCGGCGAAGGTTTCCGGGCCGCCGTCCATTTCCGTGAGAAAGCCGAGGCGTCCCGTGTTGATGCCGAAAAGCGGGATGCCGTGCGGCGCGGCGATACGCGCGGCGCGCAGCAGCGTGCCGTCGCCACCGATCGTCACGAGTAGCATCGCATCCTCGATTGCCGCGCCGTCCGTTGCGATGCCGAGCGCACCATCCTGATCGTCGCACAGCGCGACCGTATAGCCACTGCTCGTGATCGCTTTGGCGACGGCTTTTGCCGCGCTGCGCGCGTGATCGCGGAAAAGATCGACGTACAAGCCGATCGTCTCGGTCTTCGCGGGGGCATCCATCAGGACCGCTCCGCCGCGAGCACGCGCGCGATCGCGGCGTCGTCGTACGCCGCGCCGCCGCGGCGAACGAGCGCGAAGAACTCGATGTTCCCGGCCGGTCCGCGCAGCGGACTCGGTGTGAGTGCGACCGGCGCCAAGCCGAGCCCGACGACCGCGCCCCGCACTTCCGTCAAGATCGCGCGATGGACGCTCGGATCGCGTACGACGCCACCGCCGCCGAGCCGCTCGCGGCCCGCTTCGAATTGCGGTTTGATCAGCGCGACGATGCTCCCGGCCTCCGTCAGGAACGGGCGCGCGCGATCGATCATCGTTACCACGGAGATAAAGGACGCATCGATCGTCACGACGTCGAACGGCGCGCCGAGCGCATCCGGCGCGAGGATGCGAAAGTTCGTGCGCTCCACGACGCGCACGCGCGGGTCGTCGCGTAGCGAGAGCGCGAGCTGACCGTAGCCGACGTCGAGCGCGGTGACGTGCGCGGCGCCGCGCGCCAGGAGACAATCGGTGAAGCCGCCGGTCGACGCGCCAACATCGAGTGCTCGAGTCCCCGCGACGTCGAGCGCGAATGCGCCGAGCGCAGCCTCGAGTTTCTCGCCACCGCGGCTCACGAACGGGCGCGGGCGCTCGACGGCGAGCACGGCGCCGGTCGCGACGGCGCTGCCCGGTTTGGTCGCGGGCCGTCCGTCGACGCGAACGCGGCCCGCGATGATCAGCGAACGTGCGCGCGAACGCGTCACGCCGGCCGATTGCGCCACGACCTCGTCGAGTCGCCTGGCCGGCCGCGCGTTCACGCGTGAGACACTACAGATCGGGATCCGCATCGCCCGGGTCGTCGCTGCCGCCGAAGAGCGTCGTTGCGGCACGTGATCCGCGAGCAGTTGGTACCGTCGACGCAGAAGCCGGCGCATCCCCACGCGCCGCAGCCTCGATCGAGGTTTGCGCGTCCTTGAGCAAACGCTCGCAGCGCTGCGCGAGCGTTTTGCCTTCGCGGAACAGTGCGACCGACTCGTCGAGCCCGACGTTTTCGCGTTCGAGTTTCCCGACGATCTCTTCGAGACGCCCCAGGGCCTCTTCGAATTCACCCGCTGCCTGCATCCTCACTCTTCCCATCTCGTTCGACACGCGCGAGAAGCGTTCCGCGAGCGAGTCGTGCTTCGACGCGCTCGCCCGCCGGAACGGTCTGCGGGTCGCGCACGATCGCGTTACGATAGGTCACGATGGCATAGCCCCGTTGCAGGATCGCTTCCGGATTCTTGCCATCGAGATGCGCCCGGCCGAGTTCCAGCCGGCGCGCGGCGCGTTCGCTGCGCGCGTGGACCGCGGGCCCTAGACGGTCTGCGGCGATGCCGGCGCGGCGCCGTAGCGCTTCGAGCGGCACGCGTGCGACCGCGTCGAGCCGGAAGGTCGCAGCCTGCAGCGCGCGCGCGCGCTCCGCGAGCCGCCGCGTCGGATCGTGTGCAGCGAGCCGTCGTGTGAGCTCGCGCACGCAGATTTCGCGCGCGCGCACGCGCCCGACGACGGCCGAGCGGAGCGCATCGTCCGCGTCGCCCAAACGCTGCGCGAGCGGTGCCAGAAACAGACGGCCGTCGGCCAGCTTCGAGCGCACGAGCGCCGCCGAAAGCCGGTTACGCAGCCGCTCGAGACGCAGATCGACTGCGGTCCGTGCGCGCGTGGTTCGATCGTCGATGCGCGCGCGCAGCTCGCGCGTCTCGAAGCCGACGGCTTTCGCGGCCGCCGACGGCGTCTCGACATGCACGTCCGCCGCGAAGTCGCACAGCTGCTGGTCCACGGTGTGCCCGATTGCGGAGATGACGGGATGGCGCGCTCGCGCGACCGCGCGAACGACGCTCTCGTCACTGAAAACGAACAAGTCTTCGAACGAGCCGCCGCCACGCGTCAAGACGATCGCGTCGACCTCCTCGCGTGAAGCGCGGCGTAGTGCATCGCAAATCTCGACTGCGGCACTGGGGCCCTGCACAGCGCTCTCGCACCACACGACGCGCACGTGCGGAGCCCGTTCGCGCAAGATCGTGACGAAGTCGATGGCGCCGTTCGCACCGCGCGAGGAGACCAGTGCGACGCGAAAAGGAAAGGGCGGCAGCGGGCGCTTGCGGGCCGGATCGAAGAGCCCCTCCGCCGCGAGCTTTTTCTTGCGCGCTTCGAAGAGCGCGTGAACGTCGCCGACGCCTTCGAGCACGATCGCGCGTACGATGAGCTGATATGTGCTCTTGAGACCGTACGCCGTAATCGAACCACTCGCCACGACCGACACGCCGTTCTTGAGGGTCGGGAAAGTCGCCGCATCCGCCGCCCACGCGAAGCAGCGCAACACGATCTCGCCCTCCTTGAGGTCGAAGTTGTAATGTCCACTGCGCGGAACGCTAAAGTTCGTGATCTCGCCTCGCACGGAGATGCCGCGCAGCTGCGGATCGCTCTCGAGCTTGCGTTTGAGATAGTCCGCGAGCCGCCGGACACCGACGACGCGCGACGCCGGAGCCGGCCCCGGGCGCGCGGTCACGGCGTCGGCGTTGCGGGTGCGGCGCTTGGGGCGGGGTCCGTTCGTTGGACTTCCGCTGCATCCGCGAGGGGCGCCGTCGGCTCTGGTCCCGGCGACCACGCGTCATCGGGCGGGTCGGTCGGCAGCGCGACGGGCACGTATTTCGGTAGCGGCGGCAGCGGTGGTAAGGGGGGAACCGGTGGCAACGGCGCGGGCGCGGCGAACGCGGCGCGCGCGACGACGTGCTGCACGGCATCGGACCCGGGGTCGTTCGGCGAATCGGCTACGGGCGCCGCTGCGGCAGCCCTCGAGCCGGGCGCAGCATACGCCGTGCGTGGACGTCCGGCATAACCGGCCGACGCGCACGCCGCCAGCGGCTGCGTGCCGTCCAGGAAATATTCGTACTTATTGGGTTGTCCGCAATACGCGAGCTTGCGCACCTCGTTGTGCGGAAAGGCGAATTCGTGTTTGGGTGTGTGCGCGAGCGCGGCTTTCATGAAGCGCGCCCACGTGCGTGCGGGAATATTACCACCGTACGACTCGTTCATCTGCCGGTAGTCGTCATTGCCGAGCCACACCGCGACGGCGAGGTCGGGTGTGTAGCCGACGAACCACGCATCGCGGAAGTCCGACGTCGTGCCCGTCTTACCCGCAGCCGGGCGGCCGATCTGTGCGTTGGGATAGCCCGTGCCCTCGTTGATGACGCTCTGCAGCATCGACGTCACGAGATAAGCCGTACCGGCGGGCACGACCTCGGTCTCTTGCGGGAACCGGTTATCGAGAATCGTCGATCCGAATGCGTCGCGCACCAGACGAATCGGCGACGGATCGATGTGGATGCCTTGATCGGCGAGCGTCGCATAACCGGCGGCCATGTCGAGCGGCGCGACGACGGAGCTGCCCAGTGCAAGCGAAAGGTTCGCTTCCAGCGGCGCCGTTATGCCCATGCGATGCGCGTACTCGACGACGCGGTCGATGCCGACGTGCTCCGCGAGCTTGACGGCAACGACGTTGCGCGATTGCGTGAGCGCGGCACGCAGCGTCATGGGTCCGTAGAAGCGGAAGTCGTCATCCATGGGATGCCACTGCGTGCCATTGCCCATCGGGTAGGAGACGGGCGAGTCGTCGATCTCCGCCGTCGGCGGCATGCCGCTATCGATCGCGGCCGTATAGACGAACGCTTTGAACGACGAGCCGGGTTGGCGCTGGGCCTGCCACGCACGATTGAATTGATTCTTGAGCGTAAGGTCGCCGGCGCCGCCGACCATCGCGACGATCTCACCCGTCTGGGGCCGGATGGCAACCAGTGCGGCTTCGCTCGCGCCGATGCCCTCGCCCTTGGCCGCGCCGACGCCCCAATCGACGGCGTCCTGCGCCATATTTTGCAATTTGGGATCGAGCGTCGTGCTGACGTCGAGGCCGCCTTCGTAGACGGCGCGCTGACCGAAGGTCTTCTCCAAGACGTGATTGACGTACGTCGTAAAGTACGGATACCGGAATGACTGCAGTCCCGTCATCCGCTCGCCGATGAGTCGCAGCGGCGCTCCGCGTGCGGCCGCCGCCTGCGAAGACGTGATGTAACCGCTCGCAACCATGCGCTCCAGTACGTGATGTTGCCGTTCGCGCGCGCGAGAGAGGTTGACGAACGGTGAATAATCCGAAGGCGCCGCTGGAAGGCCCGCAAGCAGCGCTGCTTGCGCGACGGTGAGGCGGTCGACGGTCGTACCGAAGTACGTGTGCGAGGCCGCTTCGATGCCGTAGGCTCCCGCACCGAAATAGATCAGATTGAGGTAGCGTTCGAGGATCTCGTCTTTGGTATAGTACCGTTCGATCTCCATCGCGAGCAGCGCTTCCTGAATCTTGCGCGAGACCGAGACTTCGTTTGAAAGAAAGAGCGCGCGCGCGAGTTGCTGCGTGATCGTCGATGCGCCCTGGAATTGCTCGTGCCGGTAGTCGGCCAGCGCCGCTCGCGCGATGCCGCCGAAATCGACGCCGTGATGCGTATAGAAATTATGATCCTCGTTTGCGACGAAGGCGTGGCGCACGAGGGGCGGGATCTTGGCGATCGGTACGAAGATGCGGTTCTGCGTGTAGAGCGTGGCGAGCTGCGTGCTGTCGCGCGCGTACACGCGCGTCGAACGGGAGGGTTGAAAATCCGCCATCCGGTTGATGTCCGGGAGGTTGCGCGAGTACGAATACACGACTCCCGCGAGAATGCCCATCGCGAAGAGCACGCCCAAAAACGCGACGGCGAATGTACCGTAGACGATGCGTCCGAAGATCGAAAGCCGCCGCCGCCCGCGAGCCGCTCTGCCCCTCACGCGACGAGCCGGCTCGCGCTCGCGAGCACGCCATTGATGAACCGGCTCGAATCGTCCGTCGAGAACTTTTTGGCGAGTTCGACCGCTTCGTTGATAACGACGGCAGGCGGCGTTTCGCCGTGGTGCTGCAATTCGTAGATGCTCATGCGCAGCACGATGCGGTCGAGCGTCGGCAGTCGATCGATCGTCCAGCCCTCGAGCAGCGGCGCGACGAGCGCGTCGCTTTGCTCGGCCGACTCGAGCGTTCCGAAAACGAGCTCTTTGATGAAGGCGCGCTGGTCGGCTGCCGCGCTCTCGCCGAGCGTCTGATCGAGCGCGAATGCCGGTTCGTGATGCCCGACTTCGACGCTGTAGAGCGTTTGCAGTGCAAGCTCGCGCGCATAGCGTCTCGTCACGGCAGCACCGCGCCGGCCGGCGCCACGAAAGCGGGCAGATAATCGATCGACACGCCGCCCGCGCGGAAACGCTCGTCGCGCATGATGGCCGAGCAGATCTCGATCGTCGTGTTGACGCCTACGATCCGCGTGTCGGAGAGCGCCGCGATCATCCGGTCGATCGCCGCGGTCCGGGTGTCCGCATGCGTGCAGATCTTCGCGAGTAACGAATCGTAAAACGGCGGCACGGCGAGCGACGTGTAGGCGTGCGAATCGACCCGAACGCCGCAGCCGCCGGGCAGCGCGACGTCCGTCAACGTACCGGCGGCCGGCGCGAAGTCGACGCCCTCGGCGTTGATGCGGCACTCGAGCGCGTGGCCGCGCGGCACGAGCGCGTCTTGCACGAACGACAGCCGCTCGCCGGCCGCGACGCGGATCTGTTCGCGTACGAGGTCGACGCCGTACAGCAACTCCGTCACGGGATGCTCGACTTGAATGCGCGTGTTCATCTCCATGAAGAACACGTCGTCGCCGGTTACGAGAAACTCGAGCGTGCCCGCGCTACGGTAAGCGACGGCGCGCGCGGCCGCGAGTGCCGTCGCGTGCAGCTTGTCGCGCGTCGCAGCGGCGAGTGCCGGCGCGGGCGCTTCTTCGACGAGCTTTTGATGCGAGGGCTTCTGCACGGAGCAATCGCGCTCCCCGACGTGCACGACGTTGCCCAGCGCGTCGCCCATCACTTGCACTTCGACGTGCCGCGGCCGCTCGATGAGTTTTTCCATGTAGAGGCGGCCGTCTTTGAAGTTGGCTTCCGCTTCCGCTTGGGCGGTCGCGAACGCGTGCTCGAGATCGGCCGGAGTTCCGACCGCCCGCATCCCTTTGCCGCCGCCGCCCGCCGTCGCTTTGAGCATCACCGGATAGCCAATGGCGTTTGCCGCATCGAGCGCGCCCGAGAGCGTCGCCAAGATGTCGCTGCCGGGCGTCGTCGGTACGCCCGCCGCGTGCATGATCGCTTTCGCGGTCGCTTTGTCGCCCATCTGCGCGATCGTCTCGGGCTTGGGGCCGACGAAGGTCAGGCCGTGATCGGCACAGATCTCGGCGAAGCGCGCGTTCTCGGCGAGGAAGCCGTAGCCGGGATGGATGGCGTCGGCGCCCGAGATGAGCGCCGCCGAGATGATGTTGGGAATGTTGAGGTACGAACGCGCGACGGCGCCCGGCCCGACGCAGAACGCGCGGTCCGCGTTGCGAACGTGCAGCGACGCGCGATCGGCTTCGGAGAAAATTGCGACCGTCTCGATGCCCAGTTCGTGCGCGGCGCGATTGACGCGCATCGCAATCTCACCGCGATTGGCGATCAGCAGTCGTTTGAACATCAGTGTGACACGACTATCAGTTCTCGATCGCGAAGAGCGGCTGGCCGAAGTCGACCGCTTCACCGTCGTTGATGAACACGCCCGAGACGCGGCCGGGACCGCCCGAACGCACCGGGTTGCGGATGCCGAGCGCTTCCACGTAGGCGAGCTCGCGATCTTCAGCCAGCAGCGTGCCCGCCGCGACCGCTGGTCGCGAGAGCCGCACGATGCCCACGAACTCCGCGCGCAGAACGCTGCGCGGCGGATCGGCCTGCGCGACGCCGCTCGGGCTGCGGCCGTTCTGCACCGGTAGCTGCTCGGGCGCGGCCGCAACCGTCGGCCGGCGCGCACGTGCAATGCGCCGCACGTCGATCGCAAACTCGTCTTCCTCGATGCGAACGCGTGCAAGGCCGGCGGTCGCGCAGAAGTCCGCCGCCGACCGCACGCGCGCGAGCGTCTCGTCCCAATCCACAGGTGGAGCGCTTCGCGCCGCCGGAAGGGGTATCCGCTGAACGGTACTCCGATCCGCAGCGGGAAGCGCGTCCCGCGCATCCGCAAAGTTGGCGTCGATCTCGGCGAGGGGCACGAGCGCGAAAGCGCGTTCGTAGAGCCGTGCGTGCGGCAGAACGAGGTCCGGTTCCGCGATCCGGCGGTCGTCGTAAGCGAGAATATCGAGATCGATCGCGCGCGGACCCCAGCGAAAGGTGGTCACGCGTCCGAGCCGGACTTCGAGCGCTTTGAGCGCGTCCAAGAGCGCGTGCGGTTCGAGGTCCGTCGCGAGCAGCGCGGCTGCGTTGACGAAATCCGGTTGGTCGACGACGCCCCACGCTTGGCTGCGATAGAGCGACGAGCGCGCGAGCACCGTGCCGAGCGCCGCGAGCGCACCGAGCGCCCGGGCGACGCGGCCCGCCGCGTCGCCGACGTTGGAACCCAGTCCGATGCGCGCGATGGCCATGTGCGACGCCCGGCTAGAGGCGGCGTTCGCGCAGGGTCACCGACGGCGTTGCGCCCGCCAGCAATCCGGGTTTGCCGATCGTGAGCCGCGCCGCGCGCACGCGTTCGTCACGCATGAGCTCGCGCAGAATGTCGTCGCCCAGCCGCTCGAGCAGCGCGTACGAGCGTTCGCACACGAGTCGCACGACCGTCGCGTGCAACGCCGCGTAATCGACCGTATCGCCGAGCGCATCGCTCGCGCGAGCGGCTCCTAAATCGATCTCGATCTCGATCTCGATTTCGAAGGGCTGCACGTGATCCCGTTCGCCCGGGTTCGCGCCGTGCCGGCCATAGGCGCGGATCGCGCGCAGCGCGATCGAGTCGGGCGTCATCCGTCGCGCCACGCCGGCGGCCGCCAACCACGCACGACGGCGTCCGCGACGCGTACGACGTCGCGCATCTCGCGGACGTCGTGAACCCGCACGACGTCGATCTTCGCTGCGACGGCGAGAGCGACCGTCGCCGCGGTCCCGAACGCGCGTTCCTGGGCGGAACGTCCAGTGAGTTTTCCGATCGTCGATTTACGCGACGTTCCGAGCAAGGTCGGAAAACCGAGTGCGGCGATGCGCTCGAGCGCACCGAGGATGGCGAGGTTGTGCTCGGGCGTTTTTCCGAAGCCGATGCCCGGATCGACGATTATCCGCTCGCGCGCGATGCCACGAGCGACGGCGCGCGCGGCTTGCGCGTCGAGATAGGCTAGGACCTCGTCGACGACGTCGCGTTCGTAAACGGCGACCCGCTTGTTGTGCATGACGACGACCGGCACGCCGCGCTGCGCTGCGACCTCCAGCAGCGCTTCGTCGAGACCCCAGATCGAATTGAGCACGTCCGCGCCCGCATCGCAGGCGGCGGCGAAGACATCCGCTTTGAAGGTATCGACCGAGATGACGGCCGCCGGTTCGCGCGCACGAACGCCGTGCACGACCGGCAGCAACCGCCGGCACTCCTCATCACGTGCGATCGGGTCGTGGCCGGGGCGCGTCGACTCAGCGCCGATATCGACGAGATCGGCGCCGGCGTTCGCGAGCGTCACGGCGTGTTCGATCGCATCCCCCGCCACCGGAAAACCGTCACCGGAAAACGAGTCCGGCGTAGCGTTCACGATCCCCATGACATACGTGCGCGTGCCCCACGCGAACGTCCGTCCGCGCACGCTCAGACTCGCGCGCGCCGTTTCGCCCGCCGCGTTGCCGTTAACGACGGGACTCGACGACATTCGCGAGCCACCAATCGCGCAGCTCGCCCGCGACGAACGTGGAGCCCGTCACGACCACGATGTGCGAACCGTCCGCTTGACGGCGCGCGACCGCGAGCGCTTCGATCGGATCGGAGATCGTGCGCGCCGCAACCCCGGCAAGCTCGGCGATCGTTGCCAGGCGCCGCGGACGTTCGGCGACCCGGCCCGGCGTTTCGAAGGACGTGAACGTGAACGTCGCGGGCAACGCGAAGAACGGACGTAAGATTCCGACCGCGTCCTTGGTCAGCGCGATCGCGACGACGAATGCGAAGCGACGATCGGGGAACGTCTCCGCCAGCGCGCTCGCGAGCGACGACGCCTTATCCGCATTGTGCGCGACATCGAAGACGATGCCGGGAAAGCCCGGAAAGAACTCCATGCGCCCGGGGATGACGAGCTGCGCGAAGCCGCGCTCGACGGCGCCTGGTGCCGGGCGCAGCGACGCGGGAAGCCGCTCGAGCGCGGCGATCGCCGTCGCTGCATTGCGCTGCTGAAAGCGCCCGAGCACCGGCAGCGCGAGCTCGTACACGTGCGCGTCCGTGCGAACGGCGAAGGACTGTCCGTAGCGTTCGCCCGCGCGCGCTTCGATGGTCGCGACGTCGTCGACTGCGATGAAGGGCGCGCCCGCGGCGGCGCAGGCGGCGGCGATGATCGCGCGCGCGGGTCCCATTGCGTCGCTCACGAGCGTCACGCCGCCCTTCGCGATGCCGGCCTTATCGGCAGCGATCTCTTCGACCGTGTTGCCGAGCACGTCCATGTGATCGAGTCCGACGTTCGTGATTACCGAGAGCACGGGGACGATCAGATTCGTCCCGTCGAGCGTGCCGCCGACGCCGACTTCGATGACGGCGACGTCGACGCGTTCGCGTTCGAAGTAAACGAACGCGAGTGCGAGCAGGGACTCGTAGTACGACGGCCGGCCGAACTCGCGCGACGTCGCCTCGATCGCGGGCATCATGTCGCCGAGCAGTTCGCCGAAGTCGTGCTCCGAGATCGCGAGGCCGTCGATACGGGCGCGTTCGGTCATCGAACTGAGATGGGGTTTGGTGTGCAAGCCGGTCCGCTTGCCCGACTCGCCGAGCGCCGTCGCCATCATCGTTGCGGTCGAACCTTTACCGCTCGTGCCGCCGACGTGGATCGTCGGGTAAGCCCGGTGCGGGTTGCCGAGATGCGCGAGAAAGGCTTCCATGCGCTCGAGGCGACTCGGGTTGCGTCGCGAGGCGGTCTCATTGATCGTGCCCAGGAGATACTGTGCGGCGTCGCGGTACCTCACCCGATCAGCCGTCGGTCACGGTATCGGCGAGCAGATCGAGGGCGTGCGGCAGCGCCGGTAAGACGACGGCGAGCGTTTCGCGCACGGCTTTGGGACTGCCGGGCAAATTGACGACGAGCGTCGACCCCCGCACGCCTGCGACCGCGCGCGAGAGCATCGCCGTTTTCACGAAGCCGGCCGACGCGGCGCGCATCGCCTCACCGATCCCCGGGATCTCGTAGTCGAGCACGGCCGCGGTTGCCTGCGGCGTCCGGTCGCGCGGCGCGAGTCCCGTGCCGCCGCTCGTAAGCACGAGCGGCATGCGCCGCCGGTCGGCGAGTTCGATGAGCTCGGCCTGCAGCGCCGCAGGGTCGTCGGGCAGAATGCGCTCGTGCACGATACAGAAGCCCGCTCCGAGCGTCTCGCGCGCGGCGGGCAAACACGCATCGGGGCGGGACCCGTCGGCTGCGCGGTCCGAGAGGACGACCACGGCCACATCGTAGGGCATCAGCCCGCGCCCGGCGGCGCCTGCCAGCTGCCGCTCTTGCCGCCCCGTTTCTCCATCAGCCGCACGGCTTCGATGACGATTCCTTTTTCGAGCGACTTCGTCATGTCGTAGATCGTCAGCGCCGCGACGCTGGCCGCGACCATCGCTTCCATTTCGACGCCCGTCGCAGCGCTCGTGCGCGCCGTCGCATCGATCTGTAGCAGGCCGGATTCCACCCACGCGAAGGCGACGTCGACGCTGGCAAGCGGCAGCGGATGCGCGAGGGGAATGAGCGCCGCCGTTTGCTTCGCAGCGAAGATGCCGGCGATCTGCGCGGCCGCGAACGCGTCGCCCTTGCGCAGCGTCGCTGCGCGCAGTGCATCGGCCGCTGGAACCGGCATGCGTACGTTCGCGCGTGCATGTGCGAAACGCTCCGTTACCGCTTTCGCGCCGACGTCCACCATTGCGATGCTGCCGTCCGAACGCACGTGCGTTGGCGCGACGACCTCCCGTGCGCGCGACCCGCGCTGCGCCGCAGGCATCGGCTAGAGCCCTGCGCGCTTCACGAGCGGTAGCTCGAGGCCGAGCGGCCGGATTGAAAGCGCAGCCACACGAGCGCGAGCACCCCGAGCACGGTGAAGAGGACCGCGTGCGAAAGATGGCGCCCCGGATGCGACGAGCCGATTTGCAGCGCCCCCGTCGCGTACAGAATCGCGACGATGAAAAAGAAGATTGCGAGAACGATCGCCAGTTGCTTCACGTGATGACCTTTGCGAGCGCGAGGGCGAGGCAGCAGGTGCCGAAGATGAGGCAATACCAGCCGAACGGACGCAAATCATGCGCGCGGAACCAGCGCGTGAGAAAAGCGACCGACGCGTACGCGGTAACGGCTGCCAGGATCGCGCCGATGAACGATTGTGCCAGCACGTCGTTCGCGCCCGGGGCCAGCAACTTGGGAATCTCGAGCACCGACGCGGCGAAGATGACGGGCGTCGCGAGCAAGAACGAGTAACGCGCCGCGTCGTCGTGGGTGAGCCGCAGCACGAGTCCTGCGACGATCGAGGCACCCGAGCGGGAGATGCCCGGCAGGAGCGCCGCAGCTTGCGCCAAGCCGACGCGCGCACCGTCGGCCCAAGGCAGCGCCGGAAGCGCGCGCGTCGTACCGGCTTGGCCCGAGATCGATCGTCGCCGCAGCGCTTCACCGGCAAACATGACAAACGCGTTGAGGATGAGGAAGGCCGCGACGATCGCGCTCGAGCCGAAGAATCGCCGGACCGGTTCCTGCAGAAAGACGCCCAGCAGCGAAACCGGAATCGTTCCAACCACGAGCAGCCACGCGACCTTCTCATCGGGGTCGGCCGACAGGTTGCCGCGCGCGATACTCGCGACCAGCGCGCGCACGATGCGCACCCAGTCGTTGCGGTAGAAGACGATGAGGGCGAGCGCGGTCCCAAGGTGCAGCGCGACGACGAAAGCGAGGAACGTCGGCGCGCTGCGCGCGATCTTCCAGTGCAACAGCGCCGGAACGAGTACCGTATGCCCCAGGCTCGAGATCGGAAAGAGCTCGCTGCCGCCCTGCAGCACGGCGAGAATCATCGCTTGCAGCCAGGTCACGGACGGGGGATCTTATTGACCGGTGAACTGAGCTTCGAAAATATACGATCCGGCAGTCTTGACGCAGTTTACGACATCGGGCGTGTACGCGGTCGCTTTCGCCGCCTTGAGCGCAGCCTGATCGAGTGAGGCATTCCCGGCGCTCTTGTAAACGGAGACGTCGGTCACGGAGCCCGTCGGGTCGAGCGTGACCTTCACGCTCGTGTCGCCGACCGCGCCCTGCTGACGGGCGATATCGGGATAGTCGGGCTCCACCGCTTGACCCTTGATCGCGGCTTGCGCGTTGGGCACCGCGCACTGCGGCTTCGGCGTCGGGGTCGGGGGTGCGGGAGTCGGCGCCGGGGTCGCGGGGACACCCGTGCGCACCGGAGCCGGCGCCGCCGATGCGACGGTGCCCTTGGGATTGCCCTCTTCCGAGCCGACCTTCGGTACGACGTACTTCTGTTCGCTAGAAGCCGACTTCGAGACGGCGGTCGTCTTGGGCGGCTGAATCTTGAGCTTGGGTTGCGGCGGGGGATTGGTCTGCTTGACCGGCGGCGGCGTCGATTTGGGAGGCGGCGTTGGGGGTGGCGGCGTCGGAGTCGGCGGGGGCGGCGTCGGTACGACGACCTTGATCTTCTTGGTGACGGAGACTTTCTCGACTTCTTGTTTTTCGTCGCTATGCGTCTTGAGGTGGAGAAAGGGCAGCGCGATGCCGTGCAGCACGAGCGAGATCACGAACGCCCAACCGACGAACGAGCGCACCCGCTCGCCCGTCGACGACCGCCTGGGCGCGGGCTCCTGTGGGGTTTGAACGCTCATCTACGCCTTCGAACCCTCGACTTTATTGGCCAGCCCGAAGTTCGTAAGGTTCTCCTTCTTCGCGGCGTCCATCACTTGCAGGATCGTCCCGTAGTTCGCGTGCGGATCGGCCTTGATGATGACGCTCGTGTAGATGTGATTGGTTTGGTCCTGAAGCGTTTTGAAGACGTCGGGAGCGCCCGCGATGTCCGTCGTCGTCGAGCCGACTTGGATATGGTCTTTGTCGTCGATGTAGACCAAGATCTGCGATTCTTTGACCTTGTCTTTGTTGTGTGCGAGCGGAAGCTTGGGCTCTTTGGTCACCGATGCGAGAATGATGAAGATGATCAGCAGGACCAGCAACACGTCCGTAAAGGGCGTGATGTTGATTGTCGACATGACATCGTCGTCGCCGGAACTGGTCGATACCGCCATATTATGAAGTCACGAAGCCGACGTCGTCGAGATTGGCTTCCTTGGCAGCGTCGAGAATGCGGATGATGGTTCCGTAGGGCGCCTTCGTATCGGCGGTGATGGCGACGTGGATGTGGCCTTTCTTGGCCGCAGCCTGCGACATCGCGTAGTAGACGCCCGTATCGTTGGTTCTTTGGTCGTCTACGAAGATCACTCCGCGATTGTTGACTTCGACGTCGATCTCTTTCTTATTGTTTTGCTGTTGCGAGTCGCTGGGGTTGTTGCTGTTCGGCAACTCTTTTTGGAAGCCGGGCGGCGTCACGAGCGCAGCGAGAATCATGAAGATGATCAGGAGCACGAGCAGCACGTCCGTGAAAGGCGTGATGTTGATCTCCGCCATAACCTCGTCGTCTTGCTGCGCCGAGAGCAACGACATCTAGTAGTACACCCGGTTCCTGCTTACTTTGCGGCCGCTGCGGCGGCGGGGCGGCTGCCGACGGGTTGGTAGAGCTCGGTTGGAATCGGCTCGCCGACGTTGTGGAAGTGCAGCATTTCGGCGAGCTGATTGGCCGCAACGATCATGTCTTGGTTGAAGCTCTTGATCCGCGTCTTGAAGTAGTTGAAGAACACGACCGAGATGACGGCGACGAAGAGACCGGCGGCCGTCGTCACGAGCGCTTCGCCGACGCCCGCCGCGACGACCGCAGGCGTCGAGTTGCCCTTGATCGCGATGTCCTGGAAAGCGCGGATGATGCCGAGCACGGTTCCTAACAGGCCGACGAACGGCGCGATGACCGCGATCGTACCGATGACGCCCAAATTACGCTCCAACAGATTGAGGTTCTCCATTAACGCGATGGAGAGCGCATCTGTGATGTCCGCTCGATTTTTCGTGCCGCGTTGCAACCCGAAGGCAAGGATTCGCGGCAGCATCCCTTTGCTCTGTTCGCAGAGCTTGATGGCGCCCGGAATATCGTCCACGGCGATCCGTTGCCCGAGCGACCGCAGGAGTGCTTTGGTATCTCCGGCCTCGTTGGCAAAAAAGTACAATCGTTCGATGACGATCGCGACGGCGATGATCGACATGAGGATCAGGACGATCATCACCGTCCCACCCTGATGGATCAGTTCTAAGAATCCACTAAACACGCTAGCTGCGGCGCCTCCCAAGAGTAAGTCTATGGCGTTTGCGGTCCGGACGTATCGAAGCGACGCCGAGTACCCGTCGCGAGGCCCGTATCTTACTTACGGTCCGGACGTATTCCTCGGAGGTTCGTTACTTGGTTCCACCCAGTTGTTTGAGAACGTTTTCGATCGCGCTCGTCAACTGCGGATCGTTGCCTTTCTTCGCGGCATCGTCGGCTTTGTTGAGATACACGAGCGCATCCTTGCTCTTCCCTGGCTGATTGGCGAGCGCGACGCCGGCGGCATAATTCGCACCCGCATTTTGCGGATCCACGGCGAGCGCCTTGTCCGCCTCGGCCTTGGCCTTGTCATTGTCGGGGTTGGGCTTCGCACCCAGATACGCGATCGCGGCACGCGTATACAGTTGCGCGGCTTGGCTCGGCGCAGCGGCCGCGGCCGCATCGTAAGCTGCGGCCGCATCGGCGGCCTTACCGGCTTGCGCGGCCGTCGTCGCCTGCTGCACGTAGTAGTTCGCGATCACGTTACTCGCACCGGCGCCCGAGGGGTCGAGCCCCTTCGCTTCAGCCGCGGTCTGCTTCGCCATGTCGAGTTTTCCCGCCGCAAGATAGGCGGCGACCAAGTTCCCATCGACCGCGGCGCGGTCGGCGGGCTTCGCACTCGAGCCGAGCGAGCGCGCTTTCTCCAGATCGGTAATCGCAGCGTCGTTTTGACCCGCCGCTTGTTCCGCAAAGCCCAGCGCATTGTACGTGGCAAAACTCGGCGCGAGTTCGACCGCGTGTTTGGCAGCGGAGACCGCCTTGTCGTTCTGTTTGTTCTTCACGGCGATGGGCGTGTATTCCGCATACGCTTTGCCGGCGACCGACTTGTAATTCGGCGGGATCGTGCCCGCCTTATCGAAGGCATCCGCCGCCCCTCCGTAGTCGCCCAAAAACGTATTCGTCACTCCGAGATCGAGCTGTGCTTTTGCATCGCCCGGATGCGCCGCGACGTAGCTCTTGAGGCCGGTCTGGGCGCTTGAATAATTGCCGGCACGAATCATTGCTTCGTACGTTTGCGGACCGCCCGACGCGGCACCGGCGCCGGTCTCTTCCCCGCTGCTGGCGCTCCCGCTCGCCGTAAAGTTGAGCGTGAAGTCGTAGAACGCACTTTGCTTCGTCGTCCCGCGCGTGGCCGGCGCGTACGTCGAGGTCTTCGCGATCTCGAGCGCAGCGGCATCGTTGCCGTGGTTCGTGGAACTGATGACCCGTGAGACTTTAAAGGTGCCGTCCTTGTTGACCATGACCTGCACCACGACTTTGCCCTTGCCGGCAACGGGCGTCGTATTGGTGCCGCGCTTCATGAGTTTGGGGGGCGTGTAATACGTTTGTGCGTTCACGGCGAGGGGTGCGACGATCCCTACCGCACAGAGGGCCGCGCCAATCGTAGTCCGTCCGAACATGCCTAGCCTTTCATCTCACTATGCGGCGCAGCCGCGGAAGAGGGGGGCCGGAGCGCCGGCCGATCAAGGATTGCCGGCACGGTCAACGCCTCCGGCGATCGGATCGTTCGCACGCAGGCGAGCGACGGCGCGGGCCGCCCCCTCGAAGCGCTCGGCGAGCCGGTCGGTCTCGCCGCTCTCGAGCGCCTCCGCGGCCTCGGAGAGTATGGCCGCGAGCGCTCGAACTTCCTGCGCGACGGGCTGTGCGTTGGCCGCCAGGATCGAGCGCCAGAGAGTCCACGGCGACTCGCCCAGTCGCAGCATCGAGCGCAGCCCAGGCCCGCAAAGCTGGGCGACGTGCGGTTCCGCCAACCGTTCGGTGAGGCGGGCGCCGAGCGCGGCCGAGAGCACCTGTGGCAGGTGCGAGGTCAACGCCACGACGCGGTCGTGTTCGGCGCTCGCAATGCCGACGGGAAGCGCGCCCATCGCGCGAATGAAGTCCTGCGCCCGTCCGGCGCCGGCTACGCCGGGATCGTAGGCCCACGTTCGTCCGGCGAAGAGATCGCTGCGAGCCGCGCTCGCGCCGCTGCGCTCGGAACCCGCCATCGGATGCGTGGGCACGAAGGCCGCCAGACCTTCACCGGCGTGCGCGACGCGCGCCTTGAGCGAGGCAACGTCGAGAATCAGCGCGGCGCGGGGCGCGCCCGCCGCAAGTTCCGCGAGTCCGGCGAGGATTGCCTCGAGCGGGCCCGCGAGGACCAGCGTGTCGACTCCGTCGGCCATTTCCGCGAGCGAAGACGCGCGCTGCGAAAGTGCGTCGTCGAGCGCCTCGGCTTGCCGGAGATCGGGATCGTACCCGGTGACGCGCCAGCCGATTTCCGCCGCGCGGCGTGCGATCGAGCCGCCGATGAGTCCGAGGCCCGCGACGCCGAGGCTCCGGCCGGCGTCACGCAGCCGCGGCGCTCCGCTCGGGGAGTACCCGGCCGACGGCCGTCGCCACTAGCCGCAGGCGTTCCATGAGCTCCGCGAAGCTCGCGAGCGTCAGCGATTGCGGCCCGTCGGAGTAAGCCGCCGCGGGATTGGGGTGCACCTCGACGATGAGGCCGTCGGCACCAGCCGCGACCGCCGCGAGGCTCATCGGGGCGACGAGGCCCCGCACGCCCGTCCCATGCGAGGGATCGACGATGACGGGAAGGTGCGTGAGGCCTTGAACGACGGGGACCGCGGCGAGATCGAGCACGTTGCGCGTGTGGCTATCGAAGCTGCGAATGCCGCGTTCGCAAAGCACGACGTCGTGATTGCCGCCCGCGACGACGTATTCGGCGGCCATGAGCCACTCCTCGATCGTGGCGGCGAGACCACGCTTGAGGAGCACCGGCCGCGGCGCACCGCCGACCTCGCGCAGCAACGAGAAATTCTGCATGTTGCGCGCACCGATTTGCAGCACGTCCGCGTACTTTGTCACGAGCGCGACATCGCGCGGGTCGAGGACCTCGGTGACGACGGCGAGTCCGTTGCGATCGGCCGCCTCGCGCAGATAACGCAGTCCCTCTTCGCCCAGGCCTTGGAACGCGTAGGGTGAGGTGCGCGGCTTGAAGGCCCCGCCCCGCAGAACGTTTGCGCCGGCGCGCGAGACCGCGGCGGCCGTCGCTTCGAGCTGCTCGCGCGACTCGACGCTGCACGGCCCGGCGCAGACCGCGAGGGTCTCGCCGCCGAAGGCGATCCCGTCGCGCACGCGCACGATCGTGCGGGCGCCGCGCGCTTCCCGGCTGACCAGTTTATAACTCCGTGAAATCGGCACCACGGTTTCGACGCCGTCGAGCTGGGCGAACTGCGCGAGTAGCGTCTCCTTGTCGCTGGGTGCGCCGACGACGCCGACGACCGTGCGCTCGGCGCCGCGACTGACGTGCGCGCTCAACTTCAGAGACGCGATGAGCGTCGTGACGGCGTCGAGTTCGGCCTGGGCCACCTGCGGTCGCATGACGATAATCATTGAGGGGTTGTACTCCGGGAGACGAGGTCGGGTCGAAGCGAGACGGCTTCGCGAAGATAGACGTGCATCATCTCGCTTTGGCTGCGTTGGGTGTTGACGTGGAGCAGGATCCGGATGCAGCGCTGCAGGCGGCCGGGCACGTCGATCTCGGTGAAATTGAGCAGCGGTACCGTGGTCCAGCCCATGCGCCGCGCGGCCGCCGCGGGAAACTCCGCCCGCAGATCGGCCGTGACGGTGAAGAGCGCGGAAGCGACGTCCTCGGGCCGCAAGTCGTTGGCGGCGACGATCTCGCGCACCAGTTCCTCGGTGGCGCTCAGGATCGCTTCGGAGTCGTCGCGGTCGACGGTCGTGGCCCCGCGGATCCCGCGCACCATCACGGCTCTTGCTCGGAGCGGGCTGCCTCGCTTTGGAGGCTGCGCAGGGCGCCGAGTTCGCGCTCGCTCGCATCGCGCCACGTTCCCACGCGCAGATCGCCGAGCGAAATCGGGCCGAAGCGCAGTCGCATGAGCGATAGCACCGGGTGGGCCGTCGACTCGAACATGCGCCGTACCTGGCGATTGCGGCCCTCGTGGATCGTGACGTCGATTTCGCTCGCCGCGGGGCCCGTGCGGACGACGCGGATCTTTGCTCCAGCCGTGCGTCCGTCGCCCAGACGCATGCCCTCCAGAAATTTCTTGACGTCGTCACCCGCGAGCCGGCCCTGCACGAGCGCCCGGTACGTTTTTTCGACGCCGTACTTCGGATGCGTGAGCACGTAGGCGAGATCGCCATCGTTGGTCAAGAGCAAAACGCCCGCCGTATCGTAATCGAGCCGTCCGACCGGAACGACGCGCCCCGGCTCGCGCGGCACGAGCGACGCCACGGTGCGCCGGCCCGCCGGGTCGCGCATCGTCGTCATTACCCGGGCGGGCTTATGCAGCACGAGATATCGTTTCTCGAGCGGAATGTTGACGGGTTTCCCGGCGAGCTCGACGCGGTCGCCGTCGCCGACGGAGGTTCCCAGTTCGCGCACGATGTGACCGTTGACGCGCACGTGACCGGCAGCGATGAACTCCTCCGCCTTACGACGCGACGCGATGCCCGCATGAGCGAGATACTTCTGAAGACGCACTACCCGCCCGGCTTCGACACACCGCCGCCCCGGCACTCGCGCACAGGCATCTACGCTCCGCATTCAATGAACGCTTGCGTCTTGCGCTGCCGCAGCCGCGCAAACGCCATGGATTCGCTGAACCAATTCCAAGCCGGCGCTCGCGCGCAAGCCGATAGTTCAGCGAATCCTGCTTACAAACGGGCTTCCGGTTTCGAAGAAACGCAGGACACGGCTCGTTTCCTTTGTCAGGCCGATGCGGACGCTTTCGCCGACCGACGTGGGTGGTGTGCCGGCGGCGAGCCGCAGTGGGCCGGGCGCGCAAAGGTCGAGGCCGTCGTGCAGACGCGTGATCGCGAAGGCCTGCGCGAAGCGCCCGGGTCCGCGGCATAAGGTGCGCTCGTCAGCGCAGCCGCGCCGCGTCTGCATGAGATTCAAACCCAGGAGTGGGGCGGCGGCTCGCACGAGGACCGCGGCGCCGATACCCGCCGCGTCGCTGGAGACGTTGAAGCAGAACCACGTGCCATAGATGAAATACACGTAGGCATGTCCGCGCCGCAAGAACATCGAGCGGTTCCGTGCGCTCTCGCCGCGGAACGCGTGGGAAGCGGCATCGCCGGGAACGTACGCTTCCGTCTCAACGATCCTCGCTGCGACGAGACCTGCCGGGCTCTCGCCCACGACGACCGCTCCGAGCAGGCAGCGGGCCAGCGCGACCGAGTCCAGAGGTAGGTCACGACGCCGAAGCGGCCGGTAACGCGTCAGGCAGCGGCGTCGAGCGAGACTTCGGCGCGAGCTCGCGCTTCGAGATCGTGGCACGTCGCCTCTGCGCCGGAGGGCACGACCGCCGTGCCGTGCAGCCGGTTGAGGTGGCAGCGCAGCGCGACGTAGGGAACGATCAGTGCCTGAGGCAGCACTCGACGTTCCAGGAGATCCATAACGAGCCGTTCATCGGCCAAGACGAGTGTTCCGACTCGCTCGCCACGTTTCACCAGCTCTTCGGCGACGCCGGCAACCGCGACGTAGGCGACGTCCCGCCCCTGCAACGCGGGAAGCGGCCGGCACGCGAACGGGACCCGAAGCAGCGTTCGCTCGCGATTGCCGTCACGAGTAAGGGTGGCATATGCCACGCCGGCGCCGTCTGCCCGGGCCGCGTAACCGATCGTGACGACCGCGGGGGGAACTCCATCTGGCCGACTCATCATAAACCTCATTCCCAGCGTACATCGAACGCACGTTCGATGTCAATGCAGGGAGGCGACTGCGCCACGCAAGGCCGGCGAGCGACGCCGCCGCTCGAACGCGGCCGCATAGACGTCGAGCATGCGTTCTCCGCAGCGCGCCGCATCGAAGTCCCAGGCACGCCGGCGGCCACCCTCACGCGCCGGTGAGGCGCCGTCCAGGACCCGGCCGAGCGCCGCGGCGAGCTCCCGCGCATCGGCCGCTGCGAATACGCCCCACGCTCCGACGACGTCGCGGGTTTGCGGCGTGTCGACGGCGACGATCGGCAGGCCGGCCGCGAGCGCTTCGACGAGCACGAGTCCTTGCGTTTCGCTGCGGCTCGCGAAGAGAAACGCGTCGGCGGAAGCGTATGCGTCCGGCAACGCATCGCGCGGCAGCTCGCGCGCGAACGTCGTGCGCGGCGTGATGCCCAGTTGCCGCGCACGCGCTTCGAGTGCGCCGCGGTAAATGCCGTCGCCGACGAGCACGAGTCGCGCGCTCGAAATGTTCGCGCGCGCGAAAGCCTCGAGCGCGAGTTCCACGTTCTTCTCACGTCCGAGCCGGCCGACGGCGAGCACGAGCTTCTCGCACGGACCGACGCCGAAACGCGCGCGCACATCGTCACGCCGTCGCCCGCACGCGAAGGTCGCAACGTCGATTCCGCTCGGTACGATGGAGATCGGCACGCAAACGCCGAGGTCGCGCAGGCGGCGCTCCATCGCCGTCGTCGGTACGACGACGATGTCCGCCACGTTTGCGTACGTGCGCGTCAGGAGCGCAGCCGCGCCACGCGTCAGACGCGCATCGAAAGGCACGTAATGCGCGTACGCTTCGAGCTGCGTATGATAGGTGAAGACCAGTGGAATGCGTCCGCGCCGAGCGTGCCATGCGCCGAGTGCCCCCGTCACGAACGGCGAGTGCGCGTGCACGATCGAAAGCGTGCGCACCGCGCGTGGCAGGTACGGTATCGTAAGACGATATGCGGTTCGCGTCGGCAGCGGCAGCGAGGGCAGACGTACGAGATCCTGCGCAACGCCCGAACCCGGCATCGCGGGAGCGACGATGGTCGCGTTATGACCGCGCGCTCGCAGCGTGTGCGCGAGCGCATCGACCGAGGCGACGACGCCATTTTGGATCGGCCGGTAAACCTCCGTGAACAAACCGACGCGCCACGCGCTCACGACCAAGAGCTGCCGAGGGCGGAGCCACGACGCCTGCAAATGCCGCTGCCGGCCCGGGCGTTGCTTCGGTTCCTGACCGGTTCCGGCATGACGCGTCTCCTCGTCCACGATTTGACGCACCCTAGCGCCTATGCTATGGTGGCCGGGTTCCCGGGCCCGGCTTGTCAGTTGGACCCATGTGGTAGTCCTTCTTCGGAAGCGTCAACCGCTACTTTGCAAACTTGCGCCGCGAGGTGCTCGATCGTCGCTCGGATCGCTCCGAGAGGCGCGAGTCGCTTCATGTTCGCAATGTCCAGAAAGGAGCCGGTTTGATCGAAAGTGATCAAAAACCAGCGACGTTCGTCGCAGCGAGCGCTTTAACACTCAGCCTTTTCATCGCGCTTCAGGGCGCGTCCCGAGCCGACACACCCCCGCCGGCCGGCGCGGCGGTCCCCCCTTCTGCCGCCGCACTTGCGGCGCCGGCACCGCCCGCGGCTCCAGCCGCGCCCGTCTCGGCCCCGCTTACGGTCACCCTCGTGGCAGCTGGTCGCGCAATACCATACGCGACCACGTCGAAGACGGTCGCCGGCTTTCTCGCCGAGCGTAACGTGCATGCGGCGAATGACGATTATCTTTCGAGCAGCCCGGCTACGGCGCTCACCGACGGCATGCGCGTCGCTTACCGGCCCGGGGTACCCATCGTGCTCTACGTCGGTGCGGATAAACGCGTCGTCCGCTCGTCGGCCGAGACGGTCGGGGATTTGCTCCACGAGCAGAACATCACCCCGACGGCCCTGGACGAGGTCTCCCCGGTTCAGACTTCCCGGCTCCTGCCAAACGACGTGGTGCGCGTGGTCGAAGTTCAAGCCTGGACGGCGCAGCGCCGTGTTCGCATTGCGCCCAAGACCACGCAGCGGCTGGACGCCGACTTGAAAGCCGGAACGCAGCGAACGCTGCAAACCGGGTCGCCCGGAGTGCGCGAAGCGACCGTACACTACGTGCGCATCAACGCGGGACCCTTACGTCAAACCGTTCTCGCGTCGCGGCTAATCCGTGCACCGCGGCCACGCATCGTGGCGCGCGGCCTCGCGGCATACACCTCGCTCGCGCACGTTGCGGAGCAAGGTTTCGCGAGTGCCCTGCACTTCGCCGGGTCCGCGCTCCACGTCATCGCCACGGCGTATACCGCCGGGTGCTACGGCTGCAACGGAATCACGACCAGCGGCGTTCGGGCCGGCTTCGGCGTCGTCGCCGTCGACCCGCGCCTCATTCCGCTGGGCACGCATCTCTTCGTGCCCGGTTACGGCCGTGCGGTCGCCGGCGACACCGGAGGCGCGATTAAAGGACGCCGCGTGGATCTCGGCATGGACACGGTCGCCGAGGCCTTGCGCTTCGGGCGTCAACCGATGACGGTCTACGTCTTAAAATAACGGAACCGATGCATCCGCGCGCACTCTTGAGCGCGCGCGGATTGCGGCCCAAGAAACGGCTCGGCCAACATTTTCTCATGGACGGCGGTGCGGCCAAGCGCATCGCCGTCGCTTGCGTTACGGACGCGGTGAAGCGCGTCGTCGAGATCGGTGCTGGGACGGGGGCGCTGACATCGGCGCTGCTCGCCTGCGGCGCAGACGTCACCGCCCTCGAAGTCGACCCCGATCTCGTTGCGATTCTGCACGAACGCGACGACCTCGCGCACGCCCGGATCGTGCACGCCGACGCGTTGACCTTCGATTACGACGGCGCGACCCGCGGCGAGCCGTGGTGCGCGGCAGGGAACTTGCCGTATAACATCGCGACGCCGCTCATCGCGGCGTGGCTCGAACTCGCGCATCCGCCGGCGCGCGTCGTCGTAATGCTGCAACGCGACGTGGCGGACCGGCTCACCGCGGCCCCCGGCACGCCGCAGTATGGCAGCCTCACGCTTTTCATCGCCTATGCGATGTCGGTGCGCCGAGCATTCGTGCTCGGTCCCGGCGTCTTCTTCCCACGGCCCGGCGTCGAGAGCGCGGTCGTCGTTATGGAACGCCGCGCGACGCCGGCCGTGCCGGTGCGCGACCGAGCCTTCCTACTGCAGGTCGTACGCGGCGGCTTCGCGTACCGCCGCAAGACGTTCGCCAACAGTCTCTCGCTCGCGCTCGGCATCGATCGCGCGCGCACGCAGACCGCGCTCGCATCACTCGACATCGATACGGAGATCCGTGCGGAACAACTCGACCTGGGCGCCTTCGGCGCCCTCGCCGATGCCTTGGGCGCATGATGCGTGGCAAGTCGGCCTCGTCGGGCTCGCGGCGCTCGGCACGCTCTTTTGCATGTTCGGCGTGCCGCTCGTGTACGTCGTCGCCGCATACGCCGCGGGCTTCGTCGACCTTCGGCATCCCAACGGTCAATTGCTCGCCGCCCAAATCGTCAGCTACGTTCCGCAAGCGGTCTTTCTCCTGGCCGTGCTGCCGCCGCTCGCGCATGCATCGCTTGCGGAGCTGGGATTTCGCAGGCCGCACCGACGCGACATCGGCATCGCGCTCATCGGTGTCGCCGCGATGTCGATCGTCGTTACGCTCGTCGGCAGTCTCATCGTCTCGCTGACGCACGAGCACGACACCGAAGCGGCGATCGCGCTCCTGCGCCAACTGCAAACGCCGTTCCAAAAAATCGTCTACGTCCTCATCGCCGTCGCCTTCGCGCCGATGATCGAGGAGTTGACGTTTCGCGTTTTTCTCTTCAACGCATTCACGCGGTACTTACGCGTCCCCCTGGCGGCGGTCGCGAGCGGCATCGCATTTGGACTCATTCACGCGCAAGCCAAAACGAAGGAAGAGTTTGTCGCGCAGCTCTTGACCGTCTCGATTCCACTGGCGTGCGGGGGCATCGTTTTAGCATACGTCTACGCGACGACGCGCTGCTACTGGGCGAACGTGATAACGCACGGCGCCTTCAACGCCATCACCGTCGTCGCGGTCGTCTTCTTCCACGCCAAGTGACGTCCGCGCCCGAGGGCCGGCTGCGGCTCGCGGTGGATGCAGGCGCGCTCGCGCGCGACCGGCGCGGCATGGGGCGCGTCGTGCGAGCGACGTTGCGCTGCGCGCGCGCCGATCCGGCGTGCCATGTCACGTTGCTCGCGCGCGACGCCGACGCGCGCGCGCTGCGCGCCGAATTTCTAGACGTAGACATCGAAGCACCGGCGAGCGCGAAGCAGCACGGACGTTACGACGTCGTCTGGTATCCGTTCAACGGGATGCGTTTTCGAAGCGCGGCGCCTGCGCTCGTGACGATGCACGACGCCTTCGCGTTCACCGAGCCGCATCCCAAGCGCATCGCTCGGTTACGCGAGCAAGCACCGATCCGGCGCGCGGCACGTGAAGCGGTCCGCGTGATGGCGGTCTCCGCCTGGACGCGCCACGAACTCGCGCGCGAACTCCACCTCGTCGAAGATTCGATCGCCGTCGTGCACTCGGCGCCGGACCAGTATTTTTTCCCGGGCTCAGGCGACCTGCTGCCCGCGCCACTGGATGCGCGCCGCTTCGTCCTCGTCGTCGGCGTACGCGAAGCACGTAAGAACGCGCGCCTCGCGATCGACGCGTGCGCCTTGGCGCTGCGCGCGCCGAGCGAAACGCTCGTCGTCGTCGGAGAACTCGGTCAGGCTGACCGCGAGCGCGCGCGCCGGGCCGGCGTTCCGGCGGGGGAGATCGCGGCGAACGACGTGACGTTGCGCGCACTCTACCGCAATGCCGCCGTCGTTCTCGTTCCATCCTTGGCTGAGGGATTCGGGCTCGTCGCGCTCGAGGCGCTCGCGTGCGGCGCGCCCGTGCTCGCCTCGAACCGCAGCGCGCTGCCCGAAGCGACAGCGGGCGCCGCCGAACTACTCGATCCCGCCGATGCCGCGGCCTGGGCAACGGCGATCCGCTCGCTGCTCGACGACCCGCTGCGTGCGGCTATGCTAGGCGCGCGCGGTGCGGCCCACTTCGCCGGCGCAGATCGCTCTGCCGGCGCGCGTGGCACTCTCGCGCTCCTGCGCGAGACGGCGCAGGTCGGCATCGACCGCCGCCCGCGAGCCTAGCCGCACGACGGCGTCGACCGCCGCCCCCAAACGCGCTTTGAAGCGCTCGGGCGAAAACAACTCGGCGTGAGCGCGCAGGACGGCCCGATCGTAGCGGCCCGGATCGAAGCGCTCGAGAACCGCCGCCAGCGATTCCGCAGTCGGCTCGTAGAAAAGCTCGCCCGTACGGCCCGGGACGATCGTCTCGAGTGCGCCGCCGCGACCGTAGGCGATCGCCGGCCGGCCCGAAGCGTTTCCCTCCAGCGGCACGAGGCCGTAATCTTCTTCACCCGGTACGATGACGGCCCGCGCGCGGCCCATCACCGCGCGCAACGCCGCATCGTCGACGTTTCCGAGAAACTCGGTTCGGGAATCTGCGGCGCGCGCTTCCAAGTCGCGACGTGCCGGCCCGTCGCCGACGACGAGCAGTCGCAGTCCGGCGATGCGGCACGCGTCGATCGCCACGTCGATGCGCTTGTAAGCGAGCAGCCGCGAGACGACGAGCAGGTAATCGCCGTCGTCCGCGCCGCGCGCAAAGCGTTCGACGTCAACCGGACAGTGCACGACGTAAGCAGCGCGCCCGTAATAGTCGTTGATTCGCTTGGCCACGTTGTGCGAATTCGCGATGAACGCCGTCGGACGCGTTGCGGCACGCCGATCCCACGCGACGAGCCGCCGCACGACGGGCCGCGCGAGCGCGGCGATACCGAAGCCACCGACGTAGCGCTCGTAGTCGAATGCGAACCGGCTCACCGTGTGGATGTAACAGACATGGATCGCATCCGCCCGCACGCGTACGCCCTTCGCCCACGCGGTCGTCGTGCTGACGATCAAGTCGTACGCGGCCAGATCGAAGTACTCGAATACGGCTGGGTAGAGCGGCGCGAGATAACGAAAATAGCGTCCGGCGCCGGGGAGGCGCTGCAGCACGGAGGTGCGCACGCGCGCCGGGTCGACGAGATCGCCCGTTGCCCGGGCGTCGAGAATCGACGTGTACACCGGTGCACCGGCGTACAAATCGGCGACGTGCCGGAAGACCCGCTCCGCCCCACCGCGCTGATTGAGATAATCGTGCACGAGCGCAACCTTCCGCGAGCACTCGCTCGCGCGCTCGTTCACACGCCCGCGGCTTGCGGCCGCAGGCCGCAAACGCCATGAATTCGCAGAGCCACGTGCGACATCGCGCTCATGAAAAGTTCAATAGCTCTGCGAATTCAGCTGCCTTCGGAGCCGCCGCCCGCGCCTTGCCGCGGCAGGACGAGCGCGACGATGTACCGCTGCAGATAGGCCTTGGCGGCGCGCTGGATATCCGCGGGCGTCGTGCGCTCGAGCGCGGCGAGCGCCGCGTTGATGGAGTCGGGACCTAGGCCTTGGGCTGCGAACGTGCCCAGCAGATAGGCACGGTCGGAAAGGGTCACGGAGTCAGTCAGAAACTGGCCCTCGGCCGCTGCCTTGTAATGAGCGAGGCCGGAGGCAGCGATCGGTTTGGTCGAGAGCGAGCGAGAAACGACAAGCAATTCGCGTAGCGCGAGGGACGGATCGACGAGCTCGCCGTTGACGTAGACGACCATGCTCGCGGGCGTCGAGTCATAGAGATAGAGCGCGCCGACCGACTTCTCGACGAAGCCGAGCGTCGTCGTGCTGCTGCGCTCGAAGGCGTCGGAAAGCAACGACTGCATAACGAGCATCGCGCCGAAATCCGGACTACTCGGCGCGGGTGCGGCAAACCCGATGACGATCCATGGCGCGCTGACGTCACGATGCGCGACGATGCGCGGCGCTTCTGCCGGTATCGCTTTCGCGGTATCGGCGACCGCAGCGACCGTGCCATCCGGCAGGCCGCTCGCAAGCGCAGCGAGCGCGCGGCCGAGTTCGGGCGAAAGCCGCCCGACGGCGCTCGCACTCACCGCGGTTCGCTCGTAGGTCGATCGATAGAACGTTGCGACGTCGCGCGCCGAGAGTTGCGCGAGCGCGGCGGCCGTTCCCAGAGCCGGTTCCCCGGCGCCGGAGCTATAATACGAGCGGCGGAACATCTCGATGCCGACCGCGAGCGCGTTGCTCTGCGATTCGTCGATGCGCGAAACGAGCGCGGCCCGCGCCGCGGCGAAAGTTGCGGCCGAGAAGTCCGGTGCGGCGAATGCTCGTGCGACGAGCGTCACGAGCGCCGGCAAATTATCGGCGCGCCCCTCGAGATAGTAGTGCACCGAACGCCCATCGACGGTGTAGGAAAGGTACCCACCTTTGTTCGCGACCGCATCGCGCAACGGAAGGCCCCCGACAAGCGTGCGAACGATGCACTCGGCGGTGAGCGACGCGATCCCACTTTGGTTCGGTCCTTGACGATCCAAACCGGCGGCAACGAAAATTTGAACGCCGCTGACCGGTGAGTCGGTATCGGTCTCACCAATGAGTTGCGCGGGACCGATCGCGCTCGCCGACGCGGCTGGATAGCGCATGCCGCTGCCGGCGGTCGGCGCCGATGCCGGTGAGGGCGAGGCGAACGCAACGAGCGCGAGAACGGCGAGCAACGCCGCAGCGCTGCGACCACCGAGATGAATCATTGCGCGGCCTTGTCTTTCTTCTCGGGTGCGAAATTGACGACGGCCGGTGTTTTCGTCAAATACTTTCGCGCGACGGATGCGACGAACGCCGGCGTCAGCGAGTGCGCCGCCGCAAAATAAGCGCCATGTTCGCCATTGACGCCGGGCGCGTACGCCGCATTGCCTTCCACCGAATACCAGCCGAAGTTATCGGCGAGCTGCACGGGCGTTTGAAGATCGCTCAGGAGGTGATACTCGAAGCCTTGCAGCGCCGCTGCAAACGCGGGGCCGCCGAGCGGCTGGCGCACGGCGGTAAGACCGTCGTCGACGGCCGCTTTCACGCCGTCGAGATCTTTGCCACCGTATACGACGAACATCACGCCTGGATCGTGCAGCGTGATGAATTGGCCGACCAGCACTGCATCGGGATAGCGCTCGCCCACGCGTTTGGACACGGCCCCGGTATCGGGCCGGAAAAGATAGTCGGCGACGAAGTCCATCGCCGTCGCCTCGCGTTCGCTCGCGATAGCGGGTCCGATCCAACCATAACCGGCCGACGGTTGCGGGAACGTCTTGTGAGTCGGAGGGGCGCCCGAAGCGAGCACGCCTGAGGTCGGCGCTTCGGGCGTGGCGCCCGCGGGGTCGGAACGTCCCGGAACGGCGGCGCTCACAACCGTTGGATCGACGGCGCCGCTCACGACGAGCGTCGCATTCTGCGAACGGAACGCGCGCGTCGCAAAGCTCTTGACGTCGTCGAGGCTGATCCCGGTGACGTCTTTGGGATCGCCGACAGTCGGATAGTGTTGTGGACCGCCCGTGAAGAGTTGCGCGAAGACGGCGTTGCGCGCAACCGTCTCGAGGTCGATGGTCGAGAAGAGCGCTTCTTGACGGACGTCGCGCTGGGCGTATTGATACCCGTCCTGCGTGGCGACCGGCGCAAAGAATGCCGTCGTCATCGTCTTGACGATGCTGCGCGCGCTCTGCGTCGGAACCACCGCCGAGACTTCGATCGAATCGCTATAAACGGAAATTGCTAGGCGCCCGCCGACGTCGGAGACGGCTTTGCCGAGCGAGTCGCCGACGATCGGCTTCGAGGCGGCGACGACCTGCGCGGCGACTCGCGCGAGCGCCGGCTGCGCTTTGGCTCCGAAACCGGTCGACGGCGCGCGATACCAGAGCTCGATCGCCGCGACCGGAGCGCCCTGGGAGGGCCGCACGATCGCGGTGCCGCCGCTCGCCAGACGCGAAACGGTGACGCCGTGGCCGAGATCGGGCAGGTCGCCGGTTGCGGCGAGCGACGGCGAGGCGGCCAAGACAAGAACGGCTCCGAGCAAACTCGCCCGGGGCCGGTTGTGCAGTTTCATTGGTCTCTCATTCGTTCGTGGCGGCTTCGGGCGAAGCCCGAAACGCGATGGCTTCGCTGAACCAACACCACACCTTGCGTCCAGCACCCAATATGATAGTTCAGCGAAGACTCTAAGCCGGCTCCGGCGAGATGTTTGGCAGGCGCTTGGGCTGCGGCCGCTGCGGTTCGGGCTCGTAAGCGGTGGATGCGGCCTTGGGCAGCTGCGGGGTGTCGTCGTCGGACTTGCGAGGATAGGGCAGGTCGTTGAGAATCGCGACGACTTCGTCGGTATCGACCGTCTCGTGCTCCATCAGCGACGCGACCATCCGCTCGACCTTTTTCCAATTGTCCTTGAGCAGTTGCGTCGCGTTTTGATAGCACGTCTCGATGATCTTGCGGACTTCCGCATCGATCTTGCCGGCGATCTCTTCGGAGTAATTGCGATCTTCACCGAAGTCGCGGCCGAGGAAGACCTGATGGTTGCCGCGACCATATTGGATCGGTCCCAGCGTATCGGACATGCCGTACTGCGTCACCATCTGCCGCGCGAGCATCGTTGCCTTCTCGAAGTCGTTCGACGCGCCGGTCGTGACGTCGCCGAACTTGATCTCTTCGGAGATGCGGCCCGAGAGTGCCATCGTGATCTGCGCGAGCAGTTCGTTCTTCGTCCGCGAGTGACGGTCTTCATCGGGCAGCGACCACGTGATCCCGAGCGCCATGCCGCGTGGAATGATCGTGACCTTATGCACGGGGTCGGCGTTGGGCAGCAAGCCACCGACGATCGCATGACCCGACTCGTGATAGGCGGTGTTCTCTTTTTCTTTCTGCGACATCACCAAAGACTTACGCTCCGGGCCAGCAACGACGCGATCGATTGCTTCTTCGCAGTCGCTCATCTCGATGATCGATTTGTTCTTACGCGCGGCGAGCAGCGCGGCTTCGTTGAGCAGATTCTCGAGATCGGCGCCGGAGAAACCAGGGGTGCGGCGCGCGAGCGTCTCGAGCGAGATCTCCTTGGAGAGCGGCTTATTTTTGGAATGCACGCCCAGGATCGCCTGACGGCCCTTGATATCGGCGCGATCGACGACGATCTGCCGGTCGAAGCGGCCCGGCCGCAACAGTGCCGGATCCAGCACGTCGGGACGGTTCGTCGCGGCGATCAGGATGACGCCGGTGTTCTGATCGAAGCCGTCCATCTCGACGAGCAACTGGTTGAGCGTCTGCTCGCGCTCGTCGTGGCCGCCACCGAGTCCGGCGCCGCGCTGACGGCCCACCGCGTCGATTTCGTCGATGAAGATGATGCAGGGCGCACTCTTCTTGGCCTGTTCGAAGAGATCGCGGACGCGGCTCGCGCCGACGCCGACGAACATTTCGACGAAGTCCGAACCCGAGATCGAGAAGAACGGCACGCCGGCTTCGCCCGCGATGGCGCGCGCGAGCAGCGTTTTACCGGAACCGGGCGGCCCGAGCAGCAGCACGCCCTTGGGGATGCGTGCGCCGAGCGCTTGAAATTTCTTGGGAAACTTGAGGAACTCGACGACCTCCCCGAGTTCTTCCTTCGCCTCTTCGATGCCGGCGACGTCGTTGAACGTCACCTTCGGCCGGTTCTCAGAGAGTAGCTTCGCACGGGAGCGGCCGAACGAGAGCGCTTGACTGCCGCCGCTCTGCGCTTGACGCAGAATGAAGAGCAGCAAGAGCGCCATCAGCGCGAAGGGGACGAGTTGCACGAGCATGCCGATGAACGGCGTCGTCTGCGGGTTATCGAAAGAGACGTCCGCATTGTGCCGTTGCAGATCGGCCGCGATCGCCGTCGAGTCGCCGATCGTCGTCGTGAATTTGAGATCGCCACTGGAGACGGCCGGCATCGGCCGTTTGAGCTCGCCCGCAACGTCGTGTCCCGAGATCGTGACCTTCGAGACGTTGTTATCGTTGATTGCGCCCACGAACTGCGAGTAGGTCAGCTTGGCCGACGGGGTCTGGTTGAGCACCAGCCGATCGACGATGAAGATCACGGCGATGAAGATGAAGAGAACGATGACGATCGATCTGACGTGCTTGCCCAACGTGTGCTATCCTATTCCCTTCGGGAGCCGGTCGGGGGCGAAAAGCTTCCGGAGATACATATCCCCTACTCGAAGACCCGCTCGTGGAGTCGCGCGAGGTAGGGGAGGTTGCGGTATTTTTCTTGGTAGTCGAGGCCGTAACCTACGATAAAGGTGTCGGGAGCCGTGAGCCCTACGTAGTCGAGCGGCACGTCGACGCACCGCCGATACGGTTTGTTCAGCAGCACACACGAGCGCAGGGTCGCGGGGTTGCGGCCGCCGAGCAAACCTTGCAGGTACTGCAGGGTCAGGCCGTTGTCGACGATATCCTCTACGATGACGACGTTCTTCCCTTCGATGCTCGCGCTCGCGTCCTTGAGCAAACGCACCTCACCGCTCGAACGATTGCCCTCGCCGTAGCTCGACACGACCAAAAAGTCGATGTCGGCATCGGTCGCGGGCGGAAGTGCTCGTGCGAGATCGGCTGTGAGAAATAACGCTCCCTTCAACACGCCGATCAGGGTGACGGGTTCACCCCGCAAGTCCCGTATGATTTCGCTTGCGAGCCGGCTCACGGCGGCCGCGATTTGTGCGGCATCGAACTCGATCGCAGCGACGGCAGCCGGTGTGACGTTCGCGTCGCCCCTACAATTCACTCGACGATCACTTCGACGCCGCATCGCAAGAAATGACGTCCGGCGCCGCGTTCGATCGCGCGCGCCGCGGCGTCGAGGCGCTCGAAGGTGACGTCGCGCGTATTGCCGGTCGCCGCGGCGAGTTCGGCGCGCAGCCGCTCGCGCAGTGTGGCACGTCCGGGATCGCTGCGTTCCTCGCGCAAGATCGTCGCGCAGCGCGCGACCGCCGCGTCGAGGTGCGGAAATGCCGGGCGCAACTCGGCGAGGGCCGCCCGAACGGCGTTGCGCCGGTACGCCGTGTCGAGATTTGTCGGATCGAGCGCATAGGGCAGGCGGCGTGACATCAGATAGGCGCGCAGCTGTGCCGGTTCCACGCCGAGCAGCGGCCGCACGACACGGAGTCCGTTGCCGAGGTCGCGCTCGCGCGGAATGCCGGTTAGCCCGTCCGGGCCCGCCCCGCGGAAGAGCGCGAGCAGGACCGTCTCGGCCTGATCCCGCGCATGGTGCGCGGTGAAGATGCGCGAGGCCCCGGCCCGCGCGGCGATCTCTCCGAGCGCGGCATAGCGCTCCTGGCGCAGGCGCGCTTCATCCACGGGACCCGGTCCCAGCGACACCGCGACGACGCGGACGCGCAGCGCCGCGCCGAGCGCGAGTACCACCGCTTCGTCTTGCCAGGAGCTCGGCCGCAGGGCGTGATTGACGTGCCCGAGGACGAGCCGCGCCCCGGCCGCCTGCGCAGCGCCGGCGAGCAAGACCGCAAGCGCGCCGCTATCGGCCCCGCCCGAGGTTGCGGCAACGACCGTCTCGCCCGCGCGCAGCTCGGCTTGCTGCGCGAGGATCGCATCGAGCGCGCGTTCGGGCCGCGAGCCGCGCATCGGCTGCCTTACCCGTTCCGCGCCGCGCGGGCCATCTCGCGCTGCACGTCGCGGTCGCGCTCCTCGCGGCGCTTGTCCCACAGCTTCTTGCCGCGCGCGAGGGCGATCTCGACCTTCGCACGGCCGCGCTTGAAGTAGAGCCGCGTCGGCACCAGGGTCAGGCCTTTTTCGGAGATGCGGCCGGCGAGGCGGTCGATATCCTTGCGATGCAACAAGAGCTTGCGCGGGCGGTTCGGCTCGACGTTGGAGAAGCTGCCTTGTTTGTATGGCGGAACGTACATCGAGAGCAGCCACAGCTCGCCGTCGCGGATGCGTGCGTAGGCTTCGCCGATGCTGCTCTGTCCCGTGCGCAGGCTCTTGATCTCCGTGCCGGTGAGCACGATCCCGGCCTCGATGCGTTCGAGAAATTCGTACTCGAAGCGAGCCCGGCGATTGTCGATCGTCGGCGTCGGCGCGGGCGGCTTCTTGGACGGCGCCGTCGCCACGGTCGGCTTGGCCTTAGTCGCCAAGGCGCATCCGAGCGGAATCGCGCGTCGCACGCTCGGTCGGACGCGCGCCCAGGTGCTCGCCGGGCGCGAGCGTGCCGCGCGCGACGAAGCTGCCTTGCCCCGACGCCAGCAGCGTGCCCGCATTGTCGTGCACGCTCGCCTCGATGCCCAGAACGTTGCGGCGTTGCCACGCGACCTTGCCTCGTACGCACAGCGGCGCGCCGACCGGTACGGCTTTGCGGAACCGCAGCTTGAGATCGCCCGTCACGCCGACGATGCCGCGCGCCGCCGCCGCGTACGCCATCGCCTCATCGAGCAGCAGCGCGACGATGCCGCCGTGCACCACGTCGCGCCAACCTTGAAACGGCCGGCCGACCGTGACCCGGCTTTCGACCGTTCCGTCGTCGCTCTCTTCGAAGCGCATGTGCAGGCCCACCCGCGCGTGCGGCCCGCAGCCGATACAATACCCGTCGTCGATGGGCCGCGCGAGTTCCGTCACGTGCGCCACGTCATTTCGCGGCGGCCGCAGCCGGGGAAGGCGAGGCGCCGTAGTCGCCGCTGCGGATCTTGGCAAGCAGCGTTTTGGCGTAGATCGTATCCACGTCCGACGCAACCGCCGCGTCGAGCGTTTTGGTGGCATCGCCCAAGCGATGCTGGTCGATGTAGATTCGGGCCAAGAGCGTATAGCCGTGCTGGCCCGCTTCGCCGACGTGCGCGACGTCGAGGTCGAGGCCGCGTTTGAGATAGGTGATCGCGGCGTCGGGTTCGTGCAGGTCGCTCAGGATCGAACCGATGTGGAACGCGATGTCGGCGTACTGCGGAACGAGGTTGGGCACGTCGATCAGATACGCGAGTCCGCGCTGCGGGTCGCGCAGATCGGTTTGATAGAGCTGACCCAGATATTCGCGGGCCAGCACGTTATTTGGATCGGTGCGCAGCGCGGCCAGAAACTCCGTCTTCGCACGATTTGACGAACGCTCGTTGGCGCGAAGGATGCCCAGGCCCACCCGGGCCGCCGGAGCGGCCGGAGCGAGGTTGACCGCCGCGTTGAACTCGTCGCGCGCGTCCTGCTCGCGCTCGCGCCCCGTGAGTCCTTGGAAGAGGTATGCGAACCCCAGGCGCACGTGCGCGACGTAGTTGTTCGGGGCGGCGCCCACCGCGTCTTCCGCGGCGTTGGTCCAGAGGTCGAGCTCACCGTCGCGGTGCGCTGCGGCGGCGCACAAGAATGCGATTGCGAGCGTGTTGTCGGGAACGGCCCCGAGCGCACGTTCGAACTGCGCCTGCGCTTCTTTGAAGTCGCGCCGATAAAAATGGTCGAGGCCCGAACCCAGCGGCGTCATGAAGCGCGCGTTCGCGTAGTCGTTGCGCGCCGCGGGCGCCCGATGCGTCGCAGCGGCCGCGGAAACGCAGCCGCTCGCGAAAGCCAAGACGAGCGCCCAGCACCGAAGGCCTCTCACCGTCCCACCGCCAAACGGCGCGCGCAGACGTCCGGCAGATGCGCGGCACCGATCTTGGCCTGCACCGCAGCGATCGGATAGGCGACGCGCTGCCACGCAACGCTCTTGGCGGCGGGATCGTAGAATGCGAAGGATGCATCGGGATTGAGATCGCGCGGTTGTCCGACGCTGCCGACATTGACGATGTAGCGCGTGCCGTCTTCGAGCGCGAGCGATCCGCCGCTCTGCCGGTGCGCGTGTTCGATCGAGCCGCCCGGCCGCAGCGCGTAGTACTCGGCGACGTGCGTGTGACCGACGAAGACGAGCGGTGCATCGGTGGCAGCGAAGGCGGCCGCTGCGGCAGCCTTATCGAGAATGTACGCAAAATAATCGACCGGCGCGCCGTGAACGAGAAGGTAGTCCGGGCGCCGCAGTTCGTAGGATTGTCCATCGAGCCACGCCACGTGCTCCGGTTCGAGAACGCGTTGCGTCCATTCGAGCGCGGCCCGCGCGGCAGAGTTGAAGTCCGCTAAACCGTGGCCGTCGATCGCCGCCACGTCGTGATTGCCGAGCACCATTTCCGCGCCGCGTTCACGCACGAGGGCGAGGCAAGAGTTCGGATCGGGCCCGTAGCCGACGATGTCGCCCAGACACAATACGAGGTCATCGTCCCGCAAGCACGCAAACACCGCGCGCAGCGCTTCGACGTTACCATGGATGTCCGAAACGACGGCATACCTCACCGTACTGCAGGCGCAGGCTCGGGTGCGATCACGAACGAACCTCGACGCGGTCGACGACCGTTGCGACGCCCGGCGTGCGGCGCGCGGCGGCGAGCAGCGTCTGCTTCACGCCGCCGCTCGCAGCGCGTCCGCTGAGCGTGATCGTCGTACCGCGCGCGGCGACGCGGACGTGCAGCGCGTTGACGCCGGTCTGTGCGACGAGGTTCGCGTGGACCTCGGCTGCGAGCGCGATGTCGCGCGCAGCGCGCTCCGACGACTTCAAAGCCGGCTGCGCCGCGCGCACGCCGGATGCAACGGCGCTCGCCGCGCGATCGCCACTTTCGTTGATTTGGTGTTCCGAACAGCCGGTCACGGCGAGCAGCGCACAGGCAGCGAACGCGGCGAAACGCGCGCGACGCCTCACGCGTTGCAGATCGGCGCGCCGCCCGAGGCAAAGCGGTACACGGCGATGCGGTCACCCGCCGCGACGCGCGCCGGCGTCTCACCGATCACGGCGTAGCCGAACGCGCGCGCGAGCAGGCTGGTGTGCGCCGAGCGCAGCGGCAACGGCTGCGCCTCGAAGACCGCACCGCGCCGGATGACGCGCGCGGGAACGTACCACGTCCAGCCTTCGCGGCCCACGAACGCCTCGCTCGCAATCGCCTCGAGCGGCGCGGGCGGCGCGGCGCATTCGCCCGTTAGCGCGTGCACGATGGGACGCACGATCGCTTCGAAGATCATGAGCGACGACGTGGGATTGCCGGGCAGGCCGATCACGGGCTTCGCGCCGACGGCGCCGAGCAACGTCGGTTTGCCGGGCTTGACGCGAATGCCATGCACGAGCGCACCCGGCGCCCCGAGTTCCGCAACGACGCGCGGCACGAGGTCGCGCACGCCGACGGACGATCCGCCCGTGAGCACGAGCGCATCGCACGCGGCGAGGCCGTCGCGCACGGCCGACCGCAAGGCCTCCAGCGTATCGACGGCGCGCGGCAAGTGCATCGGCGCCGCACCGAGCGCCCGCAGCGCGCCGGCCAGCGCGTAACGATTCGAGTCGCGCACCTGACCGGCCCCGGGGGTTGCACTGGGATCGACGAGTTCGTCGCCTGTCGAGATGATGCCGACGCGCGGTTGCCGGTAGACGTCGACCACGTTACATCCGAGCGTGGCGAGCACGCCGAGTTCCGAGGCACCGACGCGGCGCCCAGCCGGCAGCACGACTTCACCCGCACGAATGTCTTCGCCCCGCTGCGTGACCGAGGCGCCGGCCGCGGGCGGTTCGCGCAGAACGATCGTATCGCCCTCGAGCGTCACGTCCTCTTGCGGGACGACGGCGTGCGCGCCGCCCGGAAGCGCGCCGCCCGTCGGGATGCGCAGCGTCTCACCCGCCCCGATGGGCCGCGGGGCGGGCGCGCCCATCCGAACCTCGCCGACGAGCTGCAAGTGCAAGCCCGTGCCCGCGGCGACCGCGTAGCCGTCCATCGTCGAGCGCGCGTGGCCGGGATGATCCTCGCGCGCGACGGCATCGCGTGCGAGCACGCGACCGAAGGCGTCGTCGAGCGGCACCGTTTCGATGCCGGGCGGCACGATCGTTGCTCCGGCGAAATACAGGCTGAGCGCTTGCGCCGGCGCGAGCAGTCGCGCGACGTCGAAGCCGCGCGCCGCTTCGTCGTGCGCCGAGACCGAGGGTAGGACCGCGACGGAATCCTGCATAAAGGCGACTCTCGCTTCTCTGCGTTTGCGCAGCGCGCCCGCTACCGCGGAACGCTGACTTCTCTGTGTAGACAAGGACCGATGTTAGACCTTGCGCTCCTGCGCCGCGACCCCGAGCGCGTCCGTCGCGCCGCCGCGCGCCGCGCGCCCGGAGCCGCGTTCGTGGACGAGGTGCTCGCGCTCGATGCGCGGTTGCGCGCCGCGCGCACCGCTGCCGAGCAAATCAAAGCCGAAAAAAACGGCCTGACGGCACAGATCTCGCGCGCCGCCGACCGGGCGCTCGAGGCGCAGCGGCTGCGACCAGCCATCGCCGCGCTCGACGAAGGCATCCGCGCTGCATCCGACGCCGTGCCGCCGCTCGAAGCACGCATCGACGCAATTCTCGCGGACGTGCCGAACCTGCTCGACGACGCAGTGCCGGACGGTGCGGGCGAAGACGACAACGTCGTCGTCCGCGAGTCCGGCGCGCCACCCGAATTGCCCTTCGCGCCCAAGCCGCACTGGGAGCTCGGCGAGGCACTGGGCATCATCGACTTCGAACGCGCGGCGAAGCTTGCGGGAAGCCGGTTCGCCGTGTTACGCGGTGCCGGCGCGCGGCTCTCGCGCGGCTTGATCGCGTTCTTCCTCGCGCGCGCTCACGAACGCGGCTACACGGAGGTCGTGCCGCCGTTCCTCGTGTCGCGGGCGACGATGTGGTCGACGGGGCAACTCTCGAAGTTCGCCGACGCAATGTTCCGCGACGTCGACGGCGAGCTCTACATGATTCCGACGGCGGAAGTGCCGCTCACGGCGCTGCACAAAGACGAGATCCTGGGCGGCGACGCGTTGCCGCTGCAGTACACCGCCTATTCACCGTGCTTTCGTAAGGAAGCGGGCGCGGCCGGGAAAGACACGCGCGGCCTCATCCGGCAGCATCAGTTCGAGAAAGTCGAACTCGTTTGGCTCACCGAACCGGAACGTTCGTTCGAAGGACTCGAACGTTTGACTGCGGATGCGGAAGCACTGCTCGACGAACTCGAGCTGCCCTTTCGCGTCATGCTGTTGTGCAGCGCCGACGTCGGCTTCAACGCCGCCAAGACGTACGATCTGGAAGTCTGGATGCCCGGCCAAGGGACGTACCGCGAGATCAGCTCGTGTTCGAACTGCACGGATTTCCAAGCACGGCGTTCGCAGATCCGCTTTCGGCGCGATCCCAAGGCGAAGCCCGAACTCGTGCACACGCTCAACGGTTCGGGCCTCGCCGTCGGACGCGCGCTCATCGCGGTACTCGAAAACTATCAGCAAGCCGACGGAAGCATCGTCGTTCCCAGAGCCCTCGTGCCGTTCGTCGGCTTTTCACGGATCGACGCGCACGGGGCTTCCGTGCCGGCCTGATCATCGCGGCCCGTGCACGAGCGCGGGCGTCTTGGAAACCAAACGCCGGACGGAGTCATCGATGGCGTAGCGCTCGATTTCCGCGAGCGGCACCCAGGCGACGGCGTGCGACTCCGCGCTCGCGCGCGGCGCCTCGTGCGGATTCGCGAAGAATGCGAAGCGTACGTCGTAGTGCAGGTGGGCGGATTCTTCTCCACGCGCCGGAATCGCGTGGACGTCGACGTCGTAGATACCGGGCGTCGCCGCGACGATCGCGCACAAGCCCGACTCCTCGCGGGCTTCGCGCAGCGCGACGCGCCGAACGTCGCAATCGCCGTCCGCGTGGCCGCCGAGTTGCAGCCACTTCCCAAGCTTGCGGTGATGTGTCAGGAGCGCGAAAGCGCCCGCGCGGTCGACGACCCACGCGCTGCCGGTCACGTGCCCGATCGCGAGCGCGCGGTCGAACGCTGCAGGATAGCGCTCGACGAACGCGCGTATCTCGCGCGCCATCGCGCGCTCCCGGTCGTCGCCGGGAACGTAACGCTCGAGTTCGGCGAGAAGGCGGGCGCGGCCGGCCTGCGGCGCGTGCGGCGCTGGGTTGGGAGTCACCGCGCCCCCTTACGCGGTCACCGGCGCTTCTTCATGCGCAGCCAAATGGGCTCGCAGCGGGTATCAAGAAACCATGAGCCGCGCGTTCGTGAAAGAGCAAGACGAATCGGCCGACGTCAACGAGCACCTCGTCGCGTCCCGCTCGTCATCGGAAACCGATTACATCACTCCCGAAGGATCGGCGGCCTTACACCGTCGCTTGGCGGAGGGGGCCGATGCGGACGAGCGTGTCGCGATCGAACGACGGCTCGCAGGCTCCATCGTCATCGAGCCGCCCGAGGATCGCCGCGTGGTGGCCTTCGGAGCGACCGTCGTCGTCGAGGATGCGGCCGGACATGCGACCACGTATCACATCGTCGGTACGACTGAAATCGACGTGGCACGGCATGCGGTTGGCTTCCGCTCGCCGCTTGCCGAGGCACTGATCGGGAAGCGCGCGGGCAACGTCATCACGTGGCGCCGGCCCGCCGGCGATCGCCGCTTGACCATCGCAGCGGTCACGTATCCGGCGCCGGCGACCGCGTAGCGTCCAAAGTCGCAGGCGCGCAGCAACGAAGCGTCGCGCCGCTGCGCGACGAAGCAATGGCACGTGCGCATTCTTCTCGTAGAAGATGACGAGCTCATAGCCGCGCCGGTCGTTGAGGATCTGCGACGCCAGAATCATGCCGTCGACGTCGCCGTGGACGGCGTTACCGGACTCGAGTATGCGCAGCGCGGCGTCTACGACGCCATCCTGCTCGACGTGATGCTGCCCGGCGCGAGCGGCGTCGAGATTTGCCGGCGCATGCGCCGCGACGGCTGCGACGCGATGATCTTGATGCTCACCGCCAAAGATAAGACCGAAGATAAGATCACGGGACTCGATGCGGGCGCCGACGATTATCTGGTCAAGCCGTTCGACCTCGCCGAACTCGGCGCGCGACTGCGTGCCGTCGGCCGCCGGCACGCGCCGGTCCGGGAAAACGTCTTGCGCAACGGTCCAATCTCCCTCGATCCCTCGGAACTGCGCGTGCGCGTCGCGGAACGAGCCGTTGCGTTGACACCCTCGGAGTTCGCGCTCCTCGAGGCACTCATGCGTCAGCCCACGCGCGTCTTCTCGCGCGCGATGCTCCTGGAAAAAACGGTGTCGCTCGAACGCGCGGCATCGGACGAGTCGATCAAGACGCACATTGCAAACCTGCGTCGCAAGCTCCGTCGCGCGGGCTGTCCCTACGACCCGATCGAGACGCTCTACGGCAACGGCTACCGCCTCGCGGAACCGACGTGAACGTTCCGCAGGAAGCCCGCGCGCTCGAATGGCGCCTAACGCTCGCGTACGTCAGTGCTTTCGGCGTCGCTTTGCTCGTGTTCGCCATCGCGATGCACGTCGCGTTCGTACTCGACGTGAAACGCGATCAAAGCACCCGTCTCGATGGTCTGCTCGCTGAAGGCGGCGCTGCGTTCAAACTCAAGCATGGCGATCTGGATGTCGACGTCGACGGTGCAGCGCTCTCCAATCCATCTGCGCAGGGCATCGCCTGGTACGATCGCAGCGGACGCTTATTGGCCCAAGAGGGTGCGGTTGCGGACGTCGCAGCACCGCCCGAAGTGGGAACGCGCACGGCGAACGGGGTTCTCTGGAGGGTCAAAGAGCTACCCGGCGGTTACGTGCAAGCGGAGATTTCGCTCGCGCAGGATGGCCGCAGCCTCACGCGCGTCGACCTCGGGCTTGCGATCGGCTTCTTGTGTGCGCTGGTCGCCGCGGGCTTCGGGGGCCGTTACCTGGCCTCACAAGCGATCGCGCGGATCGTCGCAACGATGCGGACCTTGCGTAACTTCACGGCCGACGCAGCGCACGAGTTGCGCGGCCCGCTCGCGGCGTTGCAGAGTAACGCCGACGCGAGCCTGCGCGATCCATCCGTCATGGCACCCGAGCATCGGCGCCGGCTCGAACGCATCGATGCGACGGCGCGAACGATGGCGCGGACGGCCGACGACCTGCTGTTGATCGCTCGCGCCGGCACGCCGCTCGAACGCGAACTCTTCGCGATCGACCTCGACGCGTGCGTGGCCCGCGCGGTCGAAACGCGCGTTGCAATCGCCCGCGACAAAGGGGTCGCGCTGCGCGCGCAATCGTGCGGACGCAGCCGCATCTACGGCGATCCGAACGAAATCGATCGCATCTTCGGAAACCTGATCGACAATGCGATCCGCTTCACGCCGCCGGGCGGTTCCGTGGACGTGCGCTGTTCGGTAGAACGCGGCGGCGTCGCCGTGCACGTCGACGATACCGGCGTCGGCATTGCCGCAAGCGACTTCTCCAACGTGTTCGAACGCTTCTGGCGCGGCGATCCCGTGCGTGCGCGAGACGCGGGCACCGGACTGGGTCTTGCGATCGTTCGCGCCCTCGTGCAACGGCACGGTGGAACGGTCGAGGTCGCAAGTATGCTCGGCAGCGGCAGCCACTTCACGGTATGGTTCCCGGCCCGGCCGCCCAAACCGTCGCTGCTCGACGCCGCAGCGCCGCGTCGCTCGGCGAGCCGGCCGTAGAGGTTGCGACGCACGATAGTCCGTTGAATCGCCGGCTCGTCCACTGAATCGTTCTGTCTCAGAGATTCACAAAGACCACGGGCGAAACGTGAAAGTGCTCAGCCAGTTTTTGCGCCTGAGCATTGTTGATTGAACGCTTGCCCGAAAGCACTTCGGAAGCTATACCCTTTGATGGAAAGAGCTTTGCTACGTCTTTCTGCGTCACGCCGTGAGCTGACATGAGTTCTTGCAGAATTTCGCGTGACGTCGCCCGGGTCGTGGCATAATGTTCTTCCTCGAACCGCTCTACGAGAAGCGTCAACAGTTCGAGTAGTTCCGACTCGGCTGGAGCAATAGCATCGCCTCGCGCCAGCAGGGCCTCGATCTCTCGCAAAGCTTCTTCGTTTTCGGCTTCAGTGCGGATGACATGAGGGCGTTTTTCGCGGAGCAGCTCGCTGTACTGTCGTTCCTCGGTCGCATTCATCTCTTCCAGTTCCCTTTGTCATACTCGGCATCACTCAGCACTTCTCGAATGAATATCTTCCGCTGTTCGTGATGGATATTGGCAATCAGCCGATACGTGTTCCCCTTGATATTGAAGACCGTGAAACCACCGACGCTCTCTGCAGATCGCCAGGTTTCTTGGAGTTCGACGAGGTTTTTCCAATGCGCCGTCTTGGCGATTCGATACCAGGCGTCAAGCGGGACATGAGCATTACCATGGGTTGCTGCGAAGGCGATCAACGCTCGACGGCTTATCACGTGCATCCCGGGCCAGGTTCTCCTTGAGAACCACATCTCAATCCCTCGGAGCAATGACCTTTCGTCATCCTAGTGAATCGAAGGATCGTCCGTTGAATCGCGAGATCGTCCGTTGAATCGCGAGATCGTCCGCTGATACGATTTCATTGGACGATCTCGTCTATTCATTCGACGTCACCGGAAGCTCAGGAGAGAGGGGGATTCGAACCCCCGGAACCTTTCGGTCCTGCGGTTTTCAAGACCGCTGCATTAAACCGCTCTGCCATCTCTCCACCGCTCGCGCGTTCTCTTCCATAACAAGTTTGCCGCATTTCGGCCCATAGCAGCGCGAACCCCGAGGAGCCGATTGCCGAGCAGTTGCTAAAGGATTCACGCTCATCCTTCAGGGCAGCGCAAGAGGCTCTCCGCAAGGCACCGTTGCCAAGAGAAGCCGTTCCCGCTATCGGCTATGCATACCGTCGGGAGCGTTAAGGGCCGGGCGCACTCCACGCAGCGGCCCCATTTTCAGCTTCTGTCAAGACGCGGACGTCATTCGAACGGGGTTCTCAAGGCCTGCGCAGCGCGACGTTTCACCTCTGGCTACCGCTTGGCATCTTGGCGGACGATTGTCTTGCCGAGCGATATCAGGCTTGGCGCGTTCTGTCGCGGAGGTCAACACGCGTGCGAGTACATCGCTTACTCCGTGCCACTGCCATCGCTGTTTCGATCGCGTGCGCATTGTTCTCCGCACCGTTCGAAGCCTTCGGCGCGCCGCATAGCGATGCGCCGACGAATGCGGTGGGGACCCCGAGCCTCACGGATCCGGCGCGCCTGGCCATGGCCCAACCCGAAAAGCACGGGAAGAAGCCGCCGCCCCAGGACGCCAATATAACGACGCATCACAGCGACACCCTGCGCAGCGGTTGGAACGCAAACGAGACTGAACTCTCGCCTGCCACCGTAAGTTCGTCTTTTGGCTTGCTGCGGTCGATAGCGCTCGACGAACAAGTGGATGCGCAGCCGCTCTTCGTTTCAGACGAAACGATCGGCAACCACAAACACGACGTGGTCTATATCGCGACCGAGAACGACACGCTCTACGCACTCGATGCGTCGAAAGGCACGACGCTCTGGCAGCGAAACTTCGGTGCGGCCGTCCCCCAAAGCGCCCTGCCGGGGGGCTGCGGCAACAACTCGGCGTTCATCGGCATCAACTCGACGCCCGTCATCGACCTTTCGACGAACACGATGTACTTGACCGTCGACACGTTCGAAAACAACTTCCCGATCTATCGCGTGCATGCGGTCAACTTGAGCTCCGGCAACGATAAGCTCACACCGCGCGTCGTCACGGCCTCACATCTGCTTTCGGACGGTACCACGTATAACTTCTCTGCGCGCGAAAGCCGGGCACGCGCAGCACTGCTCGAGGCGAACGGAGCCATCTATACGGCCTTCGGCAGCTATTGCGACATCGAAGCGAATCTCTCGCGCGGCTGGCTTCTCGGCTGGTCGGCCAACTCGCTCGCTCCGCTTCCCGCAAACGAACTCAACGATCGGCTCGCGACGTCGCCGGACAGTTTCTTCCTTTCGTCGATCTGGATGTCGGGAAACGGGCCGGCGGCGGATGCGCAAGGCAATCTGTATTACGTCACCGGCAATTCGGACTACAGTGGAACGACCTACGGGGCGTACAATATCTCCGAAAGCGTCGTCAAGCATTCGGCGGATCTCTCGACGGTTCTGAGCCTTTTCACGCCCTCCAACGTTGCGGGTTTGGATCAGAGCGATGCGGACTACGGGTCAGGCGGCGTCATGCTGCTGCCGGACCAGGCCGGTTCCATTCCACACATGGCGGTCGCGGCAGGCAAGGACGGCCGCTTGTTCTTGCTAAATCGAGATGCGCTCGGCGGCTACACGCCGGGCGGCCCAGACAAGATCGTCGGCGTCTACGATGTGGGAGGCTGCTGGTGTGGCCAGGCCTACTTCATGGGTGCCGATGGTGTCGGTCGTGTCGTGAGCAGCGGCGGCAGTCAAGTACGCGTCTGGAAGATACAGACGTCCCCAGCCGCACTCGTGAACGAAAGCACGTCCGCTACGCTTGCGAGCGGGCAGGACGGCGGCTTCTTCACGAGCGTTTCCTCAAACGGAACGCGACCCGGAACCGCGCTCATCTGGGCCGTCGGGCGACCGCTCAACAACAATCCCGCCACGATCACGCTCTATGCAATCAACGCGGCAAACGGTGCGACGCTCTTCGGTGGTGCAGCGGGTACGTGGCCGAACACGGGCGGCAACGCAAACATCGTTCCGGTCGCCGCTAACGGCAGAGTCTACGTCGCGAGTTATAAGAACCTATCGATCTTCGGGCTGCACTAGAAGGGAGGCCGAGATGCCCACACACGCGCCGATCGTCGCATTCGCCGTCTCACTTACGCTCCTGCCCGTCGGCGGTGCGCTCTCCGCGGCGCCGCTCTCCGCGCGACCTGCCGTCGCACCGATCTCTTCTTTACAGTCGCCGCTGGCCGCACCGCACTCGCTCTTCGGCGTCATCCGTTCGCTCTCTGGGCCGCAGCTCACGCTGCAACTGCGCACCGGCCGAACCGTCCGCGTCGACGCGACGACCGCGCTGCAGCAGCATGAAAGTGCGGTCTTGATCGTTTTGCGAGCGGTTCAGGTGCGCGGGGCCTACGACGCCGCCGGTGTATTTCACGCGCAAACGATCTTGCGCGCGAAGGCTTCGCCGTCGCTGTGGCAACTCGATCGATAAGCGGCCGCGTCGTAACGCTGCGGGAACCGCAGCGACGCTAAGGCGGCGTCTCGAGACGCCTATTCGGCCGCTGCGAGTAGCATGTACACGTCTCGCCTTGCACGTTCGATGATCTCGACGACGCGCTTGATGACGGACGCATCGCGGCTGCGCATCGCTTCCTTGCACGCGCCGATCAAACCACGCACTGCATTCGCACCGTCGATGTAAAGCTGCCGCTCGTCGTCCTCGAACTCACCGTTCGTTTCGTGTGCCGGACGCTCGGCGAGCATGGTCCGTCCCGCGTCCGTGATTTCGAAGATCCGCTTGCCGTCGGACTCGCGGCCGCGAACGAAATCGCCGTCTTCGAGCATCGCCAGCGCCGGATAGATCGAACCGGGGCTCGGTCGCATACCGCTGCGCCGTTCGAGTTCGAGCATGATGTCGTAACCATGGCGCGGCGCATCTGCCAACACTGCGAGAATATCGAATTTTGTGCTGCCGCGACGCCGGATGGAGCCGTGGCCGAAGCCGTGCCTGAAGCGGCCGCCGTGCTTGAAGTGAGCGGCAGCCCGGCGAAAGCGCCAGCCATCGCTTGCGCCATGCCGTCTGTCATCCTCACCGAAGTCGAATTTAAATCTCATATCGCGATATTATCCGATATATCGTTTCCTGTAAAGGGGGCTGCGTGGCGCAGTGGGGGGACGTCTATGTAGCGATGGAAGAGACACTCCTTGCGCAGCCGGCGGCTGACCAGTGGCCCCCGACCAGAGCCGAAGGTCAGCGGCGCTTGACCGCTTTCGTTTCGCGGGCGGGTCGCGCTTACGCTTCGGCGCGGAACTACGATCGCGGTCCCGCGGACCGCACGAACGTCTCCGTGCTCGCGCCATACATTCGCTGCCGGCTCGTTACCGAAGAGGAAGTACTGCGCGCGGTACTCGCACGCCACGTCGTTTCGACCGCCGAAAAGTTCGTGCAGGAAGTTTTCTGGCGCACCTATTGGAAAGGCTGGCTCGAATCGCGTCCGGCGGTATGGCACGACTATCGACGTGCACTCGACGCGTGCATCGCCGGCCTCGCAAACGATGCGGACCTCGCCCGCATGCATGACGATGCGCTCAGCGGATCCACCGGTATCGACGCCTTCGATGCATGGTCACGGGAACTCGCCGCGACCGGCTACCTGCACAATCACGCGCGCATGTGGTTTGCGAGCATCTGGATTTTCACACTGCGTTTGCCCTGGGAACTCGGGGCCGACTTCTTCATGCGCCATCTGCTCTGCGGAGATCAAGCCTCCAATACGCTTTCCTGGCGCTGGGTCGCGGGCTTGCAAACGCGCGGCAAAACGTACCTTGCGCTGCGCGACAATATCCGCCGTTACACCGATGGTCGTTTCGATCCGGGAAGCCGGCTCGCCAGCCGTGCCGAAGCCCTCGCTAGCCGCGGCTACGCAGCGTCTGCGCTGCCCGAGGTGCCGTTGCGGGTGCACGATCCGGAGCCCGCGCTCCTGGTGCTGCACGACGACGATGCGGGCGTCGACACGCTCGGGCTCGAGGCGCTCGACATACGCGCGAGCGTCGCACTGTGCGGTGCGCACGGCCGTTCGCCGCATGGGGTGGCGGAGAGCGTCGGCGCGTTCGCACGCGGCGCGCTGCGCGACGCACTGGGTCGCGCGCCGCACGGCGATGCGAGCGCGATCTTCGAAGCGGCCGATCTCGAGGCTTCGGCACGAGCGCTCGCCGAACGTGCGCACGATGCCGGCGTGCACCTCGCAATCGCGCCGTTCGCGCCAGTGGGACCCGTGCGCGATGCGCTCGGCGCGTTACGTGAACCGCTGCACGCGCGCGGCGTTCGGCTGGTGCAGCTCGGCCGCCGCTACGACGCCGTCGCGTGGCCGTATGCGACCCGCGGCTTCTTTGCCTTGCGCGGACGCATCCCCGCGATTCTTCGCGAGCTCGGCGTCGTGGCGTCGCACGCCGGATAGACGTCTGCGTCCGCACGCGCGCGGCGTTCGGGACGGCGCGCGTCGATCATTCGGCGAGTTCGCGTTCCGTCGGCGCCGTCAACGGCTCTTCGAGCGTGGCGGCCAGCGTCTGACCGTCGGGCAACGGCGGCTCTTCATCGAGTGGACGCTGCAGCGCGACGACCACGCTTCCGCCGGGCGCATTCGTGATGCCACGGATCTCCCAGCCCTGCGCGCCCATCAGCGCGAGCGTCGGATCGACGCCCTCGCCGAGGTCGCCTGCGTCGATCGGGTAGAGCGCGAACTCGTAGCGTAACCGCATGGGCGCGTCCTACCCACGGCGACGTTCAGAAATGCGTGCCGACGCCCGGGCGGCCGCTAACGGCTCAGGACGAGATCTTTCTCCTTCTCGGCATCCTGCGACCACTTGCCGAGCGCGGCGAGCGAGTTCATCTTCGCGCGGTGGTGCAGCGCCGCTTGCGCCGCCGCAACGTTGGCGTCGTCGCCCATCCAAATGTGCATCGCCGCGTACTGCAACGCACGGCCGTACGAGAACGTCAACGTCCACGGAGCGCGACGCTCTTTAGCGAGCACGTTGATTTCGTTGAGGTGCGCCGTCGCCTCTTCGTCTTCTTGGCCGCCCGAGAGGAACGTGATACCGGCCACTGCAGCAGGAACCCGGCGCATCAGCACCGTGAGCGTACGGTCCGCGACTTCGCGCACGGGCGCCTTACTGCCGGACTTTTGGCCGGGGATCACCATGCTCGGCTTGAGAATCATCTCTTCGAAGCGTACGTTTTGGCCCGCGAGTTCCGTGAAGACGTGCTGCAACGTGTGCTCGTGCACCGCAAAGCTCGTCTCGATATCGTGGGTCGCGTGCTCGCCATCCATCAGCACTTCGGGTTCGACGATGGGCACAAGGCCGCCGGCTTGACAGATCGCCGCGTAGCGCGCGAGCGCGTGCGCGTTGGCGCGCAAGCACGCGTGGCTCGGCATGCCGTTGGCCTTGTCGATCGTAATGACGGCACGCCACTTCGCGAACGTCGCGCCCATCTTCACGTACTCATCGACGCGTTTGGCGAGCCCGTCCAAGCCTTCGGTGATCTTTTCACCGGCCAGTCCGAGCGGCAACTGCTGCGTGCCGGTATCGACTTTGATCCCAGGCATCGCGCCGGAGGACTTGAGGATATCGACGAAGCTGCGATTGCCTTTGCCATCCTGCCGGATCGTCTCGTCGTACAAAATGACGCCGCTGAAAAACGAACCGAAATCGGGAGTTGTGAAAAGCATGTCGCGGTAGTGCCGGCGCATCTCTTCGGTCTCGGGAATGTTGATGGCGGCGAAGCGTTTGTTCGCGGTACCGGTGCTCTCATCGGCCGCGAGGATCCCCTTGCCGGGGGCAACCATCGACGCGGCGACCGAGGCGAGTTGGCTGCTCATGAACTGCATGCTCCTTTTACGAGACTTTGGAGGGAGTGCCGTTGACCTGCGAGAGGTTGGTGAAAAACTGCAAGTCGTGTTTGCCTTCGACCATCCGCAACGTGTGCGTCAGGGAAGAGATGATGATCGACTGCGTGTAGGCGCTGCCGCGGACGTAGCTGACGCCCTGCAGCAATTCGCCATCGGTCACGCCGGTCGCGACGAGCATCGCGAGATCGGATTTGCACAGATCGTCGAGATTGAGCACCTTATGAGGATCGATACCCTCTTGTTTGGCGAGCTCATCATCTCCGTCGCGCAACCAGAGGCGGGCTTGCATGTCGCCGCCCAGGCACTTGATCGCGCACGCCGCGACGACCCCTTCCGTCGCGCCGCCAATCCCCATGAGCATGTCGATCCGGCTGCGCTCTTCGAGCGCCGCGATGATGCCGTTGGCGATATCGCCATCCCCGAAGAGCCGCACGCGGGCGCCGATCTCGCGCAGGCGGCCCACGGTCTCGTCATTACGCGGACGTTCCAAGAGCGCGACGGTCAGTTCCGTGACCGGGCGACCCATCGCTTCGGCGACGGCGCGCACGTTGTCTTCGACCGACGCGTCGATCGAGATCGCACCCTTGCCGACCTTGCCAACGATGATCTTTTCCATGTACGCGATGTGCGTGTGGAAGAGCGAGCCGCGTTCGGCCGCGGCGACGACGGCGATCGCACCGTGAGCACCTTTGCTTGCGAGCGTCGTCCCGTCGATTGGATCGACGGCCACGTCCATCTTGGGTCCGTCGCCCGTCCCGATCTGCTCGCCGATATAGAGCATCGGCGCTTCATCCTTCTCGCCCTCGCCAATGACGACGACGCCGTCGATGTCGACTTCGCCCAGCACGTTGCGCATCGCGTCGACCGCGGCTTGATCGACGGCGTTCTTATCGCCGCGCCCGACGAGCTTGCCGGAAACGATCGCAGCGGCTTCCGTGGCGCGCAGAAATTCCAACTCGACGCGTGCGTCGATCCGTCGTCTCGTCATGCGCTACCTTAACCCGCGGAGGCTGGAAAGTCTTGCCGGTTGGGCGGCGAAGCCGCGATTCATGCCCACGACGACGGCGGCGCGGCTACGCGACCGCTTCCCCACGCTGAGAAACGCCACGTACTTGGTTTCTCACTCGATGGGTGCTCCGCCGCGGGCGGCGCGGGCAGCTCTGGAGGCCTACTGGGACGCGTGGGCGTCCCAAGGTCCCGAAGCCTGGACGCAGTGGCTGCCCGAAATCACGGCGCTCGCAGACAACCTCGGGCGCATCATCGGAGCACGGGCCGGAACGGTATCGCTGGTCCCCAACGTCTCGCTTGCGATGGCGGCGGTCGCCTCGACGCTCGACTTTCCCGCGGAGCGTAGCGACGTTATCGTCGAGGAGCTGCAGTTTCCAACCGTGTCTTACGTCTGGCATGCGTGGCAGCGGTATGGCGCACGCGTGCGCGTCGTGCCTTCCGATGATAAGCGCACGATGTCGACCGATCGCATCTGCAGCGCGATCACGGAGCGCACTGCGGCCGTCGTTCTCTCGCATGCCGCGTACGTCTCGGGCGCCGTGATCGACGTCCCGGCGATCGTCGCGCGCACCCGCGAGACGGGTGCGCTCTTCGTGCTCGACGCCTATCAGACCGTGGGTGCGCTGCCCTTCGATGCCGGTGCGTCGGACGTCGACGTCGTCGTGGGCGGGAGTCACAAGTGGCTGTGCGGCGGCCCGGGCTGCGGCTTCGTCTACGTTCGGCCGGGGTTGCGCGACCGGCTCGCACCGGCGCTTACCGGCTGGATGGGACACGCCGAGCCGTTCGCGTTCGAAGATGCGCCGGTCCGTTTGGCCCGCGACGCGCAGCGGTGGAATACCGGCACGCCGACCGTGCCGGGCTACCTCGCCGCGCGCGCCGGGCACGACGCGATCCTCGAAGCCGGCATCGCCCAGAGTCGCGAACACAACGTTCGCCTCACGACCGCCCTTGCCGAGGGAGCGCTCGCGCGCGGCTTCGACGTGCCGACGCCGCTCGACCCCGCGCGGCGAACGGGCTGGATCGGCATGAATTTCGACGGCGCTGCACGCGCCACGCAAGCGCTCATCGCGCGGCGCATCTTCGTCGATCATCGTCCCGGCTGCGGCATTCGCGTCGGCCCACATTTCTACACGGACGACGTGGAAATCGAGATGTTCTTTCGCGCACTCGACGAGATCCGCCGCAGCCTGTGAGGGCGTGCGCGGGAGCGCTCGTCGTCGCTCTGACGCTCGCGTCGGCCGCGCCCGCCGCTGCGATCGCGACCCTTCCCAAGCCGCGCTGCATCGCCGCCGATACCGTGCTCGTCTCGAAACTCGATTCGCGCAAGGCGGCCCCGGGCGATCGCTTTACCTTTAAAGTTGTTGGCTCGATTCCGGCGAGCCGCGAGTTGCCGGCGATTCCGGACGGCACGCTCGGCTACGGCGTCGTCGCACTCGCGCAGCATGCGGGCGCGGGAGGACAACCCGGCCGGCTCGTACTCGAGCCGCGCTTCCTCGACCTGGCCGAGGGTTGGCACGTGCCGGCGACCCGCGACCCCAAGCTCGACGACGGCTTCGTCGTCGGTGAGAAGCGCGATGCACCCGATGCCATCGCGCTGCTGCCCGTCGTCGGCCCCGTCATGGTCGGCGGGTACAACGCCATCCATCGTGGGCGCGAAATCGAAATTCCGCCCGGGACGCCGATCCGCGTCATTCTCGGCGACGACCTCGCAATGGGGCGCTGCGCGGATCCGCCTCCATCGGATCTTCCCTAGCCTCCGTCGTTCGGATTCGCCCTTGCCGGCCCCACCCCAGGTAGGGTAGGATAAGGCATGCAGGCCCGGAAAAGCAGTCTCGACGCAACGCGCAAAGCGGACGTTCTCAATCGGTTGAAGTCGGTGCGCGGGCACGTTGACGCCGTGATCAAGATGGTCGACGACGATACGTACTGCGTGTAAGTCATCAAACAGATCGCCGCCTGCCGCGCGGCGCTCGACCACGTCAGTCGCATCGAACTGCACAATCATCTCGAGCACTGCGTCGTCGATCAGATCAAGACGGGGAAGTCGCACGATGCCGTCGCCGAGTTGATGGATATCTTGAATCTCCGCCGCGGTGTCGCGTGATCGCGAAAGTCGGCGAGGCGCTGCTCGTTGCGGCCGGCATGTTTTGGCAGGTCGGCTGGAGCCTCGTGCTCGGCTTCGCCATTTCCGGCGCCGTCCAAACGCTCGTCTCGAATGCGCGCATGCGCGAGCTGCTCGGACGCGATCGTCCGCGTGACATCGCGATCGCGACCGCTTTCGGCGCGGCGAGTTCCTCGTGCTCGTACGCGTCGGCCGCGGCTTCGAAGTCGATCTTTAAGAAGGGCGCCGCACTCATACCATCGCTCGCGTTCTTATTCTCATCGACGAATCTCGTAATCGAACTCGGCATCGTCCTTTGGCTTTTGATGGGTTGGCAGTTTACGGCAGCGGAATGGCTCGGCGGCATGCTGCTCGTCGTCGTCATGTCGTTGCTCGTCAAGCTGACCTATCCGACGCAACTCGTCGAGGAGGCTCGGCGACACGTCGAAGAAGCGACGAACGATTGCGATCACGCCATGTCTGTGGACGGCGCGACATGGTGGGACAAAGTGCGTAACCCGCGCTTCCCGATCGTCATGGCACAGCATTTTGCGATGGATTGGGGGATGCTCTGGAAGGATCTCATCGGCGGTTTTCTGATCGCCGGTTTTCTCGCCGCGTTCGTGTCGAACAACGTATGGCACGCGCTCTTTTTCACCGGTGCCCCGGGGTGGATCGCGGGTGTTGCCGGAGCGCTCATCGGACCGCTCGTCGCGATCGTTACGTTCGTCTGCTCGATCGGCAACGTTCCGATGGCCGCGATTCTCTGGGCCGGCGGCATCAGCTTCGGCGGTGTGCTAGCATTCTTATATGCCGATCTCATCGTGTTGCCGCTGCTAGACATCTACCGCAAGTATTATGGCCTCAAGATGGCCGCGTATATCGGCATCGTTTTCTACGTGACGATGGCGATCAGTGCCATCATCATGGACGTCGTCTTCAATGCGTTGCATCTCGTGCCGGCACCGAATCCACGCGTCGTCGAGATGGTCACGCACTTCTCGCTCAACTACACGTTCTGGCTCAATTGTATCTTCGGCATCCTCGCCGTATGGTTCGTTTATCTCAATTGGCGCAGTCCGATGGATCACGAAGTACACCACGACCACGCTCACGAGACGCACGAGACGCACGGCCACGCCGAGCCTCCCCAGAAAGTTCCATTACTCTAGCGGCGCGGCAAGCAGGTCAGTGGCCTGGATAGGCGCGTCCCATGATTGCATTCGCGCCGAGGCGCCCGCACGGCCGGCCCAATTCACCGCCGTGCCGACATAGGGCCGGCCGCCGCCAACCCAGCAGCGGGTGAGCGGCGTGCTTTCGCTGTTGCACAGCGATGTGTTGCATCTCGTGATGTAATCGTTGATGACGTTTACTCGACGGAACATCTAGAGAAGCCGCATTCGCGTATGCTGTTGCAAACGGCTCGTGAGCTTATGTGCTTCCGTTTTCCCTCGGCTTGATTTCTGCTGGAGTGCCTTAAGGTGCTGTCTGCCATCGTTCTTGCGTCGACGGTTCTAGCTCTAGCCGTTGTTCCGTCACCATCGCCGACGCCGACCAGCTCCACTTTAAACGTCGGCGCCGCGACGACGGCCGCAGCGAGTCCGTGCCCATCGAGTTCACCCGGGAGCGCAACGCCCGCGGCGGATGCCTCACCTGCGCCGTGTCCGAGCGGAGGTCTGCGGGAAATCGGACGCGTGCTGACGATCGGACGCAAAGCAAACCTCGTTGGGAAAGTGCTCTCCGCTTCCACCGGCACCATCAGCCAAGAACAGATCGCGACGCGCCCGCTGCTGCGTCCCGGAGAGGTTCTCGAGGACATTCCGGGCCTCGTCATCAGTCAACATAGCGGCGGCGGCAAAGCCAACCAATATTACCTACGTGGTTTTCAGCTCGATCACGGAACCAATCTTGACGCTTCGATCGTCGGCGTTCCGGTCAATCTCGGATCGCACGCGCACGGCCAGGGCTATTCCGATATCAACTATCTCATCCCCGAACTCGTCAGTTACGTCGAATTCAAGAAGGGGTTGTACTTTGCCGATCAGGGCGATTTTGCAGTGGCCGGCGGATACAGTCTCTACTATCGAAACACCATCGAGCCGACGACCGAGTTCACCCTAGGAGACTTCGGCTACGACCGATTCTTCACGGCCGCATCGCCGCAGGTTGGTGCCGGCCACCTGCTCTACGGGATCGAGCTCGCGCATGACAACGGCTCGTACCTCAAGCCGGACGAATACCACCGGTTCAACGGCGTGCTGCGCTATACGCAGTCGAAGGGACCGAACGACTTTGCCATCACGGGCATCGCCTACAACGGCTCGTTCAACTCGACCGATCAGATCCCGCAGCGGCTCGTCGATGCAGGCGCGCTCAGTCGCTTCGGTTACGTCGACCCGACCGACGGCGGCAACACGTATCGGTACGCGCTGTCGACCCAGTTCCTTCACCACGATCCCGACGGCGGTGTAACGAAGCTAGACGTCTACGGTGTGAATTCGTTTCTCAGTCTCATCTCGAATTTTACGTACAATCTCTTCGACGCGCAAGATTATTTCAATGTGACGGCCAATCCGATCACGTGCAATCCCGCATACGTCTCCTGCACGCCCAACCCGGCACCGCCCAATGGCGGCTCATCGGGCACGCCGCCAACGGTGGTGGGCGGCGGTGGCTCGAATAGCGGTGGCCTTCCGACAGGCGGCGCGGCCTCCGCGCCCCGCGCCACGAACTACCCGTCATATTGCCCCGCCAACAATACGGCGCCCGCCGGCGCAGCAGTGCATTCCGTCACGCCGGCGCCGTTCTCGTTTTCCTGCGGCGATCAGCGCCAGCAGATCGATAAGCGCGTCTACTATGGCTTCGAAGGAAGCCGCAGCTTCGTGACGCCGAGAACGGAGACGACGGTCGGTATCGGTGTGCGCAACGACAACGTCGCCGTGAACGGTCTCTACCTAACGAACAGCCGCAATCACCTTCCGGGCGGGACGCTGAGCAACGATCACATCGTCCTGCGCGATTCCTCTGCCTACGCCCAGTCGCGCATACAGGTCGGGTCGAAGCTGCGCGTGACCCCGGGTCTGCGCCTCGATATCGTCAACCAGAGTGTCGGCGCGTTCGACCCCGCCAACTCGGGGAAAGCGACCGAAGCGCTTTTGCTTCCAAAATTCGCTCTTGCGTATGCCTCTTCGCCGCATGAAGAATTCTATCTCGATTTCGGTGAGAGCTTTCACTCGAACGACGTTCGTGGTGTCATCGGCGTCGACGATCCGCAGACCCATGCTCCCTTCGATCCGACCGGCGCGCCCACGCAGTTCAATTCGCCGCTTACCAGAGGCTCCGGCGAAGAAATCGGCTATCGCTATTCGTCGCCGAAGATCACGACGACGTTCTCGGCCTTCCAATTACTGCTGGCAAATGAGCTGATCTTCGACGGCGACCACGGTACGACATCGGTTGGGGGCCCTGACGTGCGCCGCGGCGTCGAGCTCTCGAATTTCTATACGCCGGCGAATTGGCTGACATTCGACGCCGACCTCGCGACGACCACGGCACGCTTCATCGCGGACCCGTTGCATCAAGGAACGGGCGTGCCCGAGTCGCTCGCCGGCGTCGTCTCGCTCGGCGCGACGGTCGACGAGCCGCGCTATGCTGCAAGCCTGCGCATGCGCTATTTCGGCCCGCGCCAGCTCGATCAGGTCGGGGACGTTAAATCACCGCCGTCAACGACCTTCAACACGCAGCTCACGTCAAAGATGAACAAGCACACGAGCCTCACCTTGGACGTCTTCAATATTTTCAACGCAAACACGGCCGACGTCACCTACTATTACGGGTCATGGACGAAGCAGGACGCCGCGAACCCAACCCTCGCGAACGATATGACTGTGAACCCGGCCCTCGGCGGAGCCGGTGTCAACGATTTCCATTTCCATCCTTCGCAGGCACGCACCGTTCGCCTGACTCTGTCGACAGCCGGTCTCTGAACTCGGATGAACGGCGCTAGTAGAACGCATTCGCATCGGTAGCGAGACGACGGTGTGACGCAGCGAGCCGTTCGCAACCCGTTCGGACTTCGTGCGCTCGCGCGCGTCGTCGACGATAGTCCGGAAAACGTGCGCGCCAAGGTCATCACGATCTACCTGCTTCTCGTTTCAGCAACCGTCATCGCGTGGACGCTCGCGCTCATGGCGTTCGCGACGCGCCCGTTACTGCTGGGCACGGCGCTGATCGCCTATACCTTCGGTTTGCGGCACGCCGTCGATGCGGACCATATTTCGGCCATCGACAACGTCACGCGCAAATTGATGCAGGCCGGGAAGCGGCCCGTCGCCGTCGGGTTTTTCTTCTCGCTCGGCCATTCGACGATCGTCGTCGCCCTCACGGTCGCGATCGCCGTCGCGGCGGTCTTCGTAAAGAAAACGATGCCGAGCTTGCAGAACGTCGGCGGCCTCGTCGGCACGTCCGTGTCGGCCTTGTTTCTGTTCGCAATTGCATCTTAAACGTTCTCGTCTTCCTGGGCATCTACGACGCGTTTCGGCGCGTGCGGCGCGGCGAAGCCTACAACGAACTCACCGTCGAGGCGTACCTGGCGGATCGTGGCCTGATGGGTCGCTGTTTCAAGCCGCTGATGAAGTTCATCAGCAAGAGCTGGCACATGTACCCGATGGGCGTCCTGTTCGGGCTCGGCTTCGATACGGCAACGGAAGTCGGGCTGCTCGGTATCGCGGCGGTTCAAGGCGGCAAAGGACTACCGATCTACGACATCCTGATTTTTCCGCTGCTCTTTACCGTCGGCATGTCGCTCTTGGACACGACAGACGGCATCCTCATGCTCGGCGCGTACGGCTGGGCGTACATCAAGCCGGTACGCAAGCTGTACTACAATATGAATATTACGCTCGTCTCGATCGTCGTCGCGCTCTTCGTAGGCGCAATCGAGGCGCTGAGTATCCTGGCAAGCCAGCTGAATCTCAAGGGCGGCGTTTGGGAACGGCTCGCGAACCTCAGCGATAATTTCGGCGTACTCGGGTTCGCCATTATCGCCATTTTCATCGTTAGCTGGGGCGTCTCGACGCTCGTCTACAAATTGCGCCGCTATGACGAACTCGACGTCGCCGTAGCGGCGAAGCCCTGAAAGAGAGGTTGCCCGTGTTCGACAGAATCGCCGATTGGTTTGGCCGAATGAAAGCCCAAGGTCGTGAAGCGCAGTCAACATCGCGTCGCGCCGAGGAACTCCACGTGCGCGATCACTCGCACGCACATGAGCATGCCGACGGCATAACACATGTTCACGGTCACGACGACCATCACCGCGACCACGATCACGATCACAGCGCGCCCGATCGCGGCTAGCGCGATGGTACGCTTGCCGTGACAACCGCCGGGATCGTCGCCTCGATGAACGCTTCCTCCGTCCCGAACGCTATTCCGCGCATGCGCCGCCGCGAACGTCTCGGCGCCGGGCCGTTCGCGCACGTACGTGGCGAGCGCCACGCGTCACCCGGCGGCCGCAACGCTTTCCGCCGCCCCGTCCTCGCGCAATCCCGCGTTCGCAGCTAGCAGGTGCGCGGCGCTCTCCGGCCACCCCGCGGCGATCAGCGCCTCGGCCAACGTGTCGAGGTCGGCGGTCAGATCGGCGCGGTGCCGGTGCATCTGCAATGCCTCGCGTGCCGTCGCGATCTCGTTCGTAGCGGCCTGGACACCGTGCTCGCGAACGCGAAAAGCCGCCGTTTGAAGGGCCAGCCGGGCATATATGGCGGAATTCTCGATCGCACGCGCCTCGCGCATCCCGCGCCGGGCGTAGTCGAGCGCGTCGGCGAAGCCGCGGCGCTCGGCCGAGACTTCGGCGAGGTTCGCGAGGGCCGCGACCATGTTGGCAATCCCGTTCGCGCGAGCTTTGCGAAGCGAGGGCCCAAAATAGTCGCCGGCTGCGTCGAGATCGCCTTCGCACTCCGCTAGGCGTCCAAGAGCGTTGAGCGGAACGACCTCCTGTACGCGGCTATCGGTCCGCCGTGCAGCCTTCTGATTACATGCGAAGGTCGATCGTGTGTCGTCATGGCGCCGGCGCTCGAGCGCTACCATCCCCATCAGGTTGCGCACACGAATGCAGCCGGCCTCGTGATTCGCCGCCCCGAAAAGCCCTAACGAGCGACTGGCTTCGGCTGCCGCCTCCGCCAGGATGCCATGGCGTGCGAGGAGCAATGCGAGGCCTTCGTGCAGTTGTGCGAGAGTTTCCGCCGTGCATAGATCGCCACTGCAGCGCAGGACGCGTCGCAACCACATCTCGCCCTCGACGAACTCGCCGTGCGCTTCCCAAAATCCGATCAAGTTGCAGCACATCCTTGCCGCGATGTGAAGGTTCTCGCTGTTCGTGCAAAACTCCAGCGCTTCACGGATGTTGTCGCGCTCGCTCGCAATCGTCGCGAAGTGCTCGAGCTGATCCGTCCTCGAACTCGCGCGGTCGGCGCGCTTCAAGAGCTCGTCGTAGTAGACCGCGTGGCGAAAGCGCGTCGCCACGACCTCGCCGGATTCGCGCAGTTTGAGCGCCGCGAACTGCCGGATCGTTTCGAGCATGTTATACCGCGTGACTGCGTGCGACGTATCGACAACGACGAGCGATTTCTTCGCCAGCCGATCGAGTACGCAAACGTGGTCGACCCTCCCGTCGTATGCGCAAACGGCGGCGGCGGCCGCGCTGTCGAAACCTCCCATAAACGCGGCGATGCGCCGAAAGACGGACCGCTCGTCGTCGTCAAGCAGCGCGAAACTCCAATCGATGAGGGCCGTTGCCGAACGGTGACGCGGGCCGAGCCGGCCGTTCTCGCACACGAGCGCACGGAGGTGGTCACGGAGGCTATCGGCCAACTCCGGCAGCGCCGCCGACGCGACGCGGCTGGCCGCAAGCTCGATCGACAGTGGAACGCCCTCGACGCGCGCGATGATCGCCGCGATCGCCGCGATCGCCGCGTCGTCAACGCGGAAGTCGACGTCGGCCCCGCGCGCGCGGTCGACGAATAGCGCGACTGCCGGAATCGCGAGAGCAGCGTCGATTGAGAGGCCGGGCTCGCGCGTCGGCACCGTCAACGGCGTGACGCGGAGCACCACTTCGCCGTGCAGGCCGAGCGCCTCGCGGCTTGTCGCAAAGAGCGTCAGCCCCGGAATGCCTGCGACGAGGTCTTCGGCAAGCGACGCGACCCGCGCGACGACGTGTTCGCAGTTATCGAACAGCAGCATGACGCGCTCGCGCTCGACGGCGCGCGCGACGCTCGCCCGGCACGACCGGATATCGGGCCGGCCGCCGAACGCCATGGCGATTGCTCTGTCGACAAGTGAACCGTCGGCCACCACGGAAAAATCGCAGTAGACGACCCGGTCGAAATGAATGGACTCGCAAGCGGCAACCTCGATCGCAAGGCGTGTCTTGCCTATCCCGCCCGGTCCGACAAGCGTGATGCAGCGTGACGTTCGCAAGAGGCAGGCGAGTTGCCCAAGTTGGTCCCTGCGGCCGAAGAATCTCGTCCGCGGAGCCGGAAGCGCACCGGCCGTTTGCGTCAAATCCTCAGCGCGCACGAAATCGCTCGGTTCCAGCGCGATACCAAGCCCACGAAAGAGCAACTCCAAGGTCCGCAGATCGACCGGCATCTCGCGATCGAGGACGCGCGCGATCGTTTTCGTCGACAGGCCGGCTTCGAAGCTCAGGCGCTCAAGCGATAACCTCGCGCTGGGTGCCAGCCGGTTATCGAGCCTCCGTTGCGCGTCATGGTACCGCTGGAGTCCGGCATCGTTGAGGACGACGCCCCGACGACGCCGCGAGGATTCTCGAATCTCCGGCTGCAAGGGTCGCATCCGTTCGACTCTCGCACTCCTGCGCCGTTCGTGCCGTAAGCTAGCTTCCACAACGCCGAACTCGCGACGATCGAGCGTCGCATGGGCCACGAATCGGTGGGGTGCATCCGGCTTCCAATGTTAGCGGAACGGAAGGCGCACAATGCCTTGGTTAACATTAGTGCGCCGAGTCTGGGCTGGGTGAAAACCGTTCCGCGTTTTTGACGTACGATTGCCCGGGTTCCGGCGCAAGGACGTTTCGTGTCTGCACGAACACATATCCGAAAACGATGAGCAGCGTTGTAACGATCGCGACGCTGATTGCCAGATCCGGGACCGGTGATCGCCAGCCCAGTACTTGCGCAAACTCGTAGGCGGCGACGGCAAGAGCGACGATCGTCACCGACCATATCCACACCCGCATCGTTCCTCCCTGCAGGCTCGAACGGTCGGAAACCAAGCGATGCACGAGCACGCTGTCGAGCGTATCGGTGCAAAGCATGCCGAGGCAAAATATCGCGCCGACGAACAGGGCTCCGAGAATCCCCGAGCGGACCCCGAACGCAACGGCGTAGGTCGCAATCTGGCTAGAGGTCTCGAAGCCGAAGCCGAAGAGTAGCCCGGTGGGAATCGCGATGAACGGGCTTGTCGCGTCGCGCAGCGCGCGCGGGAGCAGACGCGTCTTTACGCCGACGAGGCGCGTGGAGCCGCCTTTGAGTTGACGGAGATTGAGGAAGGCGATGAGTACGAGCACGACGATGCTGATCCACGTTCCGATCGTCTCGATCTGCGCTCCATACGTTCCGAGATGCGTGCCGAGGATTCCGACCAGCGCTGCGATCGCAAGCACCATGATGGAATGGCCGCCGGCAAATAGCGTACCGCAGAAGCGACTTAGCCAGGGGCGCCGATCGAACGAGTTGCGGGTCAGGTTGTCGATCGCGGCCAAATGATCGGGGTCCGCGCCGTGTCGCAAGCCAAGTGCAAAAACCGCAAAAGCGCCGATACCGATCATGCCGCCTCTACACGGCGATGCGCAAACGGATGGGAGAACGCGTAGCCCGCGATTGCGAACGCGACAATGACCGTGACGACGACGGGCGAGATCGCGATGCCGCGCTCGGCGAACCCTTGACCGACCATGATCGCACCGATCGTCGAAATCACGACGGCGGACACGACGGGCCCGTACGTGACGAAGCGTTCGAACTGCGGCCGGCCCTGCAGCCAACTCGCGCCGCGGACGACCGCGATGCCGAGGCCCGTGAGCGTGGCGGCCAGTCCGAAACTGAACGCAACGATGACGAAGATGCCGTACGCGACTTGGTTGAGCGCGACCGCAGCCAGCAGCACGACGAGTGCGGCCGGACATGGCGCTACGCCGCCGCTCATAGCCGCCCACACCGTGCTCCCGAACGTAAGCGGAGTGCTTCCGGGAATCGCATGCGAACGTGCGTGTGCGATGTCGTCGTGACCGTGCGTGCGACCCACTCCATAACCGTGCTCGTGGCCGTGAGCGTGCGCATGGCCATGGTCGTGGGCATGGCCATGTTCGTGTGCATGACCATGGTCGTGAGCGTGGGCCGCTTCATGCCCATGCGTATGCGTGAGCGGCTGACGCTGTTGCAGCTGCCGTTGGATCGCACGCGCACCGATGATCGCAATGACAATGCCCGAGCCGAGCGTGATCCACGGATAGATTGTCTCGGGCACGAAGTATCCTTTAAAAACGTTGATCGCGACGCCGAGCGCGAGAACTCCGATCGTGTGCGCGACGGTCAAAGCGGACGCCAGAATCGCTGCCTGCTTGATCGTCGCGCGCGCACCGACGAGCGAGATCGCGAGCAGCGTCTTGCCGTGCCCCGGTTCGAGTGCGTGCAGCGCTCCGAGCACGATTGCAACCAGGAATGTCAACAGCACGAAGGTCCAATCGCCCGTGCCGCGCGCCAGCATGTCTGAGAGCGCGTTGGAGCGCGTCTGCGACACCGTCGGCGTGCCCCCCGTGTTCGCCTCGAAGGCGGGCACCGCTCGAACGACCACGCTCCCGTTGGGACCGCGGTCGATCGTCACCGACGTCGTTGCGCGCGGCGAACTGAGCGATGCGCTCGGGTACGCGGTGAGCTCGTCTGTCGGTTCAGATGCGGGTGCTACGACGACGTCGCGCCAACCCAGACGCTCCGGAAAGGTCGCATCACGATAAGTGATCGAACGGCTTTCCGTCGTCGCTCTGGGGAGTGCCGCCTGCGCGTTTACGACGAGGTACAGCGTCGGCAAACCACCTGCGCCCGGTCGCGTCACGGCGCGCGCGCTATCGAGGCGCAGACTTTGCGGAACTTCAGCGACGTCGAGGCGCATTTGCGGAAGCAGCGACGCCGCTTCGCTCTGCGCCCAACTCGCCAGTTGCCCGCGATCCATCCTGCCGTCGGGCGTGGCTTCGCGCATCACCTGATACGTCGGGATCTCCGCCATGTCCAGCACATAACGGATGTCCACCTGCGAACCTCTGACGGCGAGTTTCGTCAGATGGTTGATCGTAAAGTTGCCGAGCGGATGCGCCGCAAGCGGCAATGCCATGCCGAGCAACAGAAACGTGACGACGGCTGCTACGCGTAAGCCAGATCTCATCAACGGACCCTACTTCGTACCGCCCAGAGCGAGGCATCGGCACTACCAATGATGTGGTACGAACGGAAGCGGCTTGGTAAGCCAACGGCAGCAGCCGAAACCGCAGGTGTAGTTGCAAGCAAGTGTCGCTGGCGCCCGGTCGCTGCCCCATCGATCGTAATGTTTACAGCCCGCCCGTTGCAACGGTAATTTCGGACACTTAGCTGGCGCTTAAGTTTCTTTATTAGGAACTAGTCTAAGCCGAATGCATTGACTACAATATTGCGGCGTCACAAGCGTTCGGCCACCACTTCGTTTAGAACTCTTGTGCCGCAATATCGAGTGCGTTCCGTCGGGTTCTTCCGTGCGACGCCTTGGCTGCTGCATTGGATAGATCGCGTGGGCGTTGCGCATGATATGCGCATCCAGGCACGGGTACGGCGGGCCGAATTTACTTGCTAGCCTTCTTGGAGCGACTATGATTTCCACAAAATACGCGAAGCCGCTACTCGGCGTGCTCACGCTGGGAGCCGCCCTAGGCGTGTGGCTCGTGCCGCCGGCGCAGACAGTAGCGTCCAACCACATCGACTCACCGCTGACAGCACAGGATCGCGGTGCCAATATTGCCGACCACTTCGCATTTCTCGATCCGAACGACAACTCCAGAGTCGTGCTTATCCTGAGCACGCAGGGATTCATCGTCTCGAGCGAGCACTTCGGGATGGCTATTTTCGATCCCAACCAACGCTACCGTTGGGAGATTGAAAACACCGGTGATGCCAAACCCGATGCGTATATCGACGTGTACTACACGCCGGGACTCGGTCGGCTGACGGCACAAACGGCGACCATCGTCCTGCCGGGCGGCCATCGGTTCACGGCTCCGACGACCATCGCGGTGCAAACCCCCAAGCCCAACCCACCGATCGTTACGACCGACCCGGCGACCGGGGTCCGTTTCTTTGCCGGCGCGATGGACGACCCGTTCTTCTTGGACGATACCGGCGCAAATCTTTTCGTCGCCTCGTCGATCTTGAACCCGGGACATCCGAACAGATCGCTCTTAGGATTACGTGGCGGACGTAATACGTACGCAGGCTTCAACACGCTGATTACGGCCATCGAGTTACCGGTCAGCATGTTGAAAGGCAAAGGCGACGTGATCGGCATCCACGCTGTGACGCAGCGCCAGCGCAATCAAACACTTCGCGAGAACGGCGAAATCTTCGGCTCCGGCGACATCGAAACGGTCGATCGCGAAGGCGTTCCGTTTGTCAATAATCTCCTGATTCCGGCCCCGCTGAAAAATCGGTTCGCGGGTTCCAACACGGTGCAAGACGCGCGCGGAACATTCCGGCCGGCGATCATTGCCTCGCTCAAAGCGCTTGCGACCGACGAAGACCATATCGAAAAAATCCTGGATCTGGCCCAGGTGAACGGCGATATCCTGCGGCTCAACGTCAAGGTGCCAAATACGGGACCCGGCGGCGGCACGAATGCAAACGGTGGCTATCTCCACAATGGCGGCCGGCGCTTGCAGGACGACGTCGTCACCGAAACGTTCACCCTCGTCAACAACGGCGTGCGGCTAACCGACAACGTGTTGCACGACGAGCAGCCGTTTCGCAACGTCTTTCCGTTCGTCGCCGATCCCAACCAACCGTATCCGCCCGGACAAGAACCCTCCAATATGATGCAGTAGACGCCGCTCCCAACCACTACTCGCGTGCGCCGTCCTGCTTTAAAAAGAAGTGGGACGGCGCACGTACCCTCGCATTCGCGCTGCCGCCGCGACCACTTCATCCGGGTGGAAAGACATGAAGATCATACGCAATTTTAAGAGTTCAGTAATCCTTCGTGCTGCCGTCTTCATCGTGCTGTCGTGTCTGGTGTTAGGAGCGAGCCGCTCGAGCGACCTGTGGGCCGCGTGGCATCGGAGTTCTCCCGCTCCGCTGCGTGGGCTGCCTTCTGCTTCCGATGACGCCGCGGAGTCCCGCGAAGTCATCGGTTTTCTCGAACGCAGGATACGACGCGATCCCGGCGATTCCGACGTCTATTCCAAACTCGCTGGGCTCTATTTGCAACAGCTACGCGAAACAGGGGCCTTGGAAGATCTCGGTCTCGCGTTGCGCGCCGCACATGCGTCGCTCGCCATCGTGCCGTCGGTTCGAAATACGGACGGACTGACCTCACTCGCACTCGCGGAATTTGCGTCGCACGAATTTGGGCCGGCGCGCGATCACGCACGCAAGCTCGCACAACTCGACTATACGGGCACACCCTACGCGCTGCTCGGCGACGCACTCGCCGAGTTGGGTGACTATGGGCAGGCCGAGCAGGCATACAGCCAGATGCAACGACGCAGCGGCGTCGACAACGAAAACGTTGCGACGCGCATGGCGCGTTTAGCGCAGCTGCGCGGCGACAACCCCGGCGCCGAGCGTGACTTTTCCAAGGCGCTCGCGCTGGAGCTCGGTCGCAGCGAGCCGTCGCACGAACGAATCGCCTGGTTTCATTGGCAGCTGGGCGACACGGCTTTTTTCAATGGCGACTACCCGACCGCCGAGACGAACTATGAAGATGCGCTGACGGCGTACCCCGGCTACTTTCGCGCGCTGGCTTCGCTCGGTCGACTCCAGGCCGCACGCGGCGCCTTCCCGCAAGCAATAAGCAACTACGAGGCGGCCGTTCGTCTTCTGCCCGACCCGACGTTCGTTGCCGAACTCGGCGATGTCTATAAGCTATCCGGCCAAGAGAAAGAGGCCGAGAGGCAATATGGGCTTGTCGAGTTCATCGGACATCTCAGCAAGCTCAACGGCGTTATGTATAATCGCCAACTTGCCATGTTCTACGCCGACCATGACATCAAGGCGCGAGACGCGTACGTTGATGCGAAGCGCGAATACGGAGTTCGTCGCGACATTCTGGGCGCGGATGCCCTGGCCTGGACGGCTCTCAAAGCGGGAAAGATTCGTGAGGCGCAGGTGGCAATGAAAGCGGCCCTGCGGCTTGGCACGCAAGATCCACGGCTGTTCTACCACGCCGGCATGATTGCCCAAGCCGCCCGGCAATACGCCTTGGCACGCACGTACCTCGAGCGCGCGCTTACGCTCAATCCGCAGTTCGACGCGCTGCAAGCTATCAAAGCGCGCGAAGCACTACAAAACGTAAGCAGCCGAACTCAGGCCGCGCAACGCGGGGCGACTGCGATCGCGAACATGTAAGCTTGCTCGCGTGTCGTCCTCAGACGGAGAGATACTGTTTGACCGTATCTTCGTTGAGCTCTTCGATCGAACCGCGGGCTTAGATCGTTCCCTTGTCCATCACGTAGAAGCGCGTCGCTCGGCGCTTCGCAAACGCCAGGTACTGCTCGACGAGTTCGTACAAAGCACCAAGATCTTGGCGACGACCGATTCGTGAAGATCCCAAGGACCGTCTCGCTGCCGCTCACGAGCGCGCCGCCCGCGAGCGCGCCGATCACGTTACCGACCCCGCCGACGACGACGACCATAAAGGCATCGACGATGTACGAGCTACCCATCGTCGGCGAGACGCTCTTGAGCGGCGCGACCACGGCGTCCGCGACTTCCGCAACCCGCGTGCCCAGTGCGAAGTGCGAAGTGCGTCGTTACTCGATCCTGGCCGTAACGCGCTTTGAAATTTCTTTACGAACGCCTTGTTTTCGGGGGCCCGAACGCAATGTCGGTAATTCGGCAACCGATTCGCGATCGAGCTTCATATGATGGCTGCGCGCTCGCGCATAAGCCGAAGGCAGGTTTGGACAGCCGACTCCGAGACCTCGGATTCGGTACTAAGGTCGGCGGTTCGAGCTAGTGCTTGTGCTCGTGAGCTTGTTCTTGAACGGGTTTTTGAGTGCCGTCCTCGGCATGCTCGTGCTCGGTGTGCTCGTGGGCGTGCGCGTGGACGCTGCCGTCGGCGTGGCGATGCTCGTGCTCGTGCTCGACATGCTCGTGCGGATGGGCGTGCACGGTCCCGCCATGATCGTGCTCGTGGGCATGCTCTTCGCGTTTGATCGTTTTTGCTTCCACGATTTTGTATTCATTGCTACAAGTTGAGAGAACCCTGCGGCGACGCGCCTGAAACTGCGTGATTCCCGAGCGCGGCGGCAGCCGCCATGGCCTCCTCGCCCACAACGACGCCGTCTGCCGCCAACCAGCGCTCCAAATGTTCGACGTATTCGGGTCCAAACGAGTCGAGCAGGCAGCGGGTGTAGGCGCGGTAGACGTCGTTCTGACCGGACGTGACGTAGTGCTCGAGCACGCGGCGGTGGATGGCCATATAGCCCTCGCGCAAGCGCAGGCCACCGTGAACGAGCGTCACGAGGAGTTCGCTTGCCGAGCGCTCGGGGTGGCGTTGCAGCCGTTCCTCGAACCAGCTGTCGAGCGGCCGGGGCAGACGCATGGAGCGGGTCGGCCCCATTGAGCCCGACCCTTTGGGACGCGCCACCTAGCTACGGCCCGCGGCGCGACCACAGCCGCCCGCGCCGGTTTGCGCGGAGCACCATCGGACGTCTACGGCTCCTGGGACCCAACGGCTTCTAACGAGCATGTTCGTGCGTCGACTCCTCCGGAACGTCGTGGCTGTGCACGACGCCTTGGTGTTCGTGATGCTCGTGATCGTGATCGTGGTCCTGATGACCGTGCCCGTGGACGTGCTGAGTTCCATCGGCGTGCTCGTGCTCGTGGAGGTGATCTTTGTCGCGCTCGTCATTCATGTGTGCTTCTCCTGGCATCTCAGTAACGAACTTCGCCGCGGTAGGGGTCCCGACCATCCGTGCGCCGCAAGCGACGATCGTGGGAGACCGCATTCGTTTCGCTTCGGCAACGGACGCTGCCGCGATTGCCGCGATCTATGCGCCGCTCGTCACCGAGACGACGATCTCGTTCGAAGAAACGCCGCCCGACGCTGGAGAGATGCGAGGGCGGATCATCGCCGCTCACGACGTCTGGCCATGGCTCGTAAACGAGCGCGACGCAGCGATCGCCGGCTTCGTCTACGCGGGGCCGCATCGCAGTCGCGCCGCCTACCGCTGGAGCGCGGACGTCAGCGCCTACGTCGCGCCGGCGTTCCACCGGCGTGGCGTCGCAGGGCGGCTCTACGCGACGCTCTTTCGGATTCTTGCGGCGCAAGGCTACTATCAGGCATTCGCGGGGATCACGCTCCCTAACGACGCGAGTCTCGCATTGCATCGCACGGTCGGCTTCGAGCCCATCGGCACATATCGCAACGTCGGTTTCAAATTCGGCGTTTGGCGCGACGTCGCATGGTTCGCGCGTCCGCTGCGGCAGTTCGATGCCGCACCGGCGGAACCGAAGCCACTCGCAACGATTGCGGCGGCCGAGCTGCAATGCATACTGGCCAGCGATTAGAACGAAACTCTACTGCGCGGCGAGCGCCACACGCATCTCGTCGTGTAAGACGCCGTTGCTCGCGAGCACCGATTCGCCCGACACGGAGAACGGCAAGCCGTCGATTGCGGTCACCGTGCCGCCTGCCTCGCGCACGATGAGCGCGCCGGCAGCGACGTCCCAGGCTTTGAGGTCGAACTCCCAAAAGGCGTCGAAGGCACCGCGCGCAACGAGCGCGAGGTCGAGCGCCGCCGAACCATCGCGCCGCACGGCTTGGGCCAGCTGCGAGAGCCGCGCGAAGTTCGCACCGTTGCGCGCATACTTCGCGGGAACGAAGCCGGTGCACAGGAGCGCCTCTGCGACTCGCGGCACGCTCGTGACGGCGATGCGTTTGCCGTTGCACGTCGCGCCGGCACCGCGCTGTGCCGCATAGAGCTCTCCGATCCCCGGCGCGTAAATCGCCGCTGCAACGAGTTCGCCCGCGCGTTCGTAAGCGATCGCAACGCAGTACATCGGGTAGCCATGCGCGTAATTCGTCGTACCGTCGAGTGGATCGACGATCCAGCGCTCGTCGCTCGTTCCGGCGCGCACGCCGCCTTCTTCACCCAGAATCGTCGCGTGCGGCGTCGCGGCACAAAGCCGTTCCACGATCAGCGCTTCGCTCGCGCGGTCCGATGCCGTCACGAGATCGCCGCGCGCGCCCTTCTCCCGCGTCTCGAGCGGCAGGCCGACGCGCGCGAGCAACAACTCACCCGCCTCCCGGGCCGTGTCGATCGCGATGCGTAGCGGGTCCACCGGCCTCCCGAGCGAGAAAGACTCGAGCGATGTTCGAACGATTCCTTACCGCGCTCGAAGCCGCGGTCCTCGCCCTGTGGGCCGGTGCAATGGCGGGCTTCGCCTTCGTTTTCGCGCCGATCGCGATCCGCGTCGTGCCGCGCATGGATACCTTCGCGGCACTGATCGCCGCGGTGATTCGGGGCTTGGGCTCGTTCGGCATGGCATGCGGCGCCGTCGCCATCGCGGCCGCGCTCGTTCGCGCCGTCTGCCCCGCCGCACGCGGGCTCGCGCTCGCGCGCATCGCGCTCGTCGCCGTCGGACTGGCCGCGTCGTCGTACGAAACGACGACGATCATCCCCCGCATGGAAGCCACGGCAAGCCAAATCCCAGGCCCAATCGACAGCGTCCCCAAAGACGACCCGCGGCGCGCCGCGTACGATGCGGAGCACAAGAGCTCGAGCCGCGTCTACGGCCTTGCGTTCCTTTGCGTGCTTGCGGCCGTGACGCTCGCGCCGTTCGGACGCAAGAGCCCCTGATCGCCGCGCGGAGGTTGACCCTTCGACAGCGCCTCTCTATACTGAAAGACGGACATCTCGATAGGTGAGGCGTCTGCGCAACACATAAGCCGCTGCCCGGAAACGTCGAAAGACGCCAAGTGGGTGGAACAGGCTCCGCCGAACGAAGGCGGCGCTCAAAGCGGCTGGGATTTCTCTGGGGGATACCTACGGTGCGCAGTGCCAAAGCTCGACGCGACTGAGATGTAGGCGAAGCTCGCTCGAGAGTCTCGTTTTCAACCGGTCGCACGCGGCGCCCGGTTTTTTTCATTCAGATGCAAGCGAAGGGGGTGAAGGCATGCTGTCATTTCGGGAGGGTTATCTCTCGGAGCTCGTCGGACGGCATGCGGTACTCGGCGGCGACCCGGTCCGGCGTTCTCTCGGCAAAGTCGTCGACTTCTATGTCAGCAAGCCCGACGATACGTTCCCGCGCATCGACGGCGTCGTCGTAAAGACGAACGACGGTGAGAAGACGATTCCCGTCCGCGATATTCTCGATTTCAACAGCCAGGGCGCCTTCGTGCTCAAATCGGCGCCAGTCGAGGCGGCGCTGCCGGCCGATCACGCGCTTTTTCTCATCAAAGATCTCTTCGATAAGCAAATCGTCGACGTCGACGGCCGGAAAGTTGTCCGCATCAACGATCTCGAGGTCGCCAATACCGGCGGCATCCTGCGGGTCGTCGCAGCCGATATCGGCGTGTCGGGACTCTTGCGACGTCTGGGCATGGGACGTGTGACGCCGCAGCTTCTGGATCGCATGCCGCGCACACTCATCGCGTGGGACAACGTCGCACCGATCTCGGACGTCAATCCTTCGGAAGTCCAACTCTCGGTATCCGGCGCGCGTCTCTCCCGGCTCCATCCCTCCGAGCTCGCCGACATCATTAGCGATCTCTCGGCACAGGATCAAGCACGCGTCGTGCAGTCGCTCGACGACGAGACCGCAGCCGACGCTTTCGAACACCTCGACGCGGACGTCCAGCAGTCGATCATCAAAGATCTCGGCACGGACCGAGCGGCCGACATCATCGAAGAGATGGATTCGGACGACGCCGCCGATCTCTTGGGTGAGCTCGACGAGTCGCAGCGAGCCGCCCTGCTTGCGAAGATCGAGGACCGCGAGTATGCGGACGAGCTCGAAGAGCTCGTCGAGTACGAGCCCGATACCGCAGGCGGTCTCATGACCACCGATTACGTCTGGATCTATCCGCATCGCACAACTTCGGCGACGATCACGAAGATTCGCGAAATCGCACCGGAATCGGAATTCATCTACTATCTCTACGTGACGGAAGAGAGCCGCAAGCTGCTCGGCGTCATTTCGCTGCGCACGCTCCTGCTCGCTCTACCCACGGCCTTCATTCAAAAGTTGATGGATACGGACATCGTGAGCGTCTCGGCCGATACGAGTGCGCAGGACGTGGCTTCGACGATCGCCCGTTACGATCTGCTCGCCGTTCCCGTGCTCGACGAGGAAGGGCGGATGCTCGGTATCGTAACCGTCGACGACGCGATCGACGCGATCATTCCGGAGAAGATCGCCAACTCGCTTCCGCGCATGGTGCGCCACCGCGGAAAGCGGGCCGAGTCTGTTGCCCGATAAAGCGCTCGAGACACCCGTCGATACCGCGCCCGATGCACCGCCTGCGTCGCGACGCCCGCGTTTGTTGCGGTCGGCACTCTTCGTTGCTTCGATCTTGGGTCCGGGCTTCGTCACCGCGTCGGCCGGAAACGACGTCGGCGGCATCTTCACCTACTCGGTCGCCGGGGCGCAGTTCGGCTATAAGATCATTTGGCCGCTCATTCCGATCGCCGTGGCGTTGATCGTCGTGCAAGAAATGGCAGCGCGGATGGGCGCGGTGACCGGCAAAGGTCTTTCGGCGCTCATTCGCGAGGAGTTCGGCGTCCGCATCGCGCTGTTCACGATGCTCGGCCTGTTCTTCATGAACACGTTTACGACGTCGGCAGAGTTCGCCGGCATCGCATCGGCGAGCGAGATTTTTGGGCTCTCGCGTTATGTCGCCGTGCCGCTCTCCCTGGCGCTCGTCTTCGTTCTGGTCCTTCGCGTGAGCGGCAAACTCGTCGAGCGAATCTTCGTCGTGCTTTCGCTAGTGTATGTCACGTACATCGTCTCCGGCCTGCTCGCGCACCCGGACTGGGGCGACGTTGCCCGCGGCTCGTTCATTCCGACGATCGATACGCACGATCCGGCGTATCTGGGCACCGTCGTCGCGCTGATCGGAACGACGATCTCACCGTACATGCAGTTCTACCTGCAGTCGGCAGTCGTCGAAAAAGGCACGCGTCCCAGCGGCCTTCTGGCCTCGCGCATCGACGTCACGAACGGCTCAATCCTTGCGATCGTCGTCGCAGCGTTCATGATCATCGCGAACGCAGCCACCATCTTCGTCTTCAACGAGGCGCACGCGAAGCATCCGATCGTCGTCACGCAGGCCTCCGACATTGCCGTGGCGCTCGCGCCGCTGGCGGGAAAATTCGCGAGCGCCCTGTTCGCGTTCGGGATTTTGAATGCAGGACTATTTGCGGCGGCCGTGCTGCCGCTCTCGACGAGCTACCTCGTCTGCGAAGCGTTCGGCTTTGAAGCGGCCCTCGACCGGCGATTTACCGAGGCGCCGGTCTTCTTCAGCCTTTTCGCAATCGGGCTCCTTATCGGCGCGGCTCTGGTCCTGATTCCAAACGTCCCGCTCGTCAAACTCTCCATCGCCTCGCAGCTCGTGCAAGGGCTGCTGTTGCCGCTCGAACTCGTCCTGATGCTCGTCATCATCAATCGCGCTCGCGTCATGGGCGTGTATCGCAATACGCGCGCGGCGAACGTCGTCGGATGGGCGACCGTCGTCATCGTCGGCTCGATCGCGCTCTACTATACCTTCACGCAAGTCGTCAGGCCCGGCACGTCCTAGCGGCACCCGGCGCGGCTGCCTTACAACTGGACGCGTTGCTCGACTATGAACGTGTTGCCCGTAAAATTCGGCGATCGCGTTGAACTGGGAAACGTAGCGATGCCGCCAAAAGCGGTCCGCCGGAACGACAACAGAATCACTGACTTCGGCGTCTGCTGGATTTCGATGCCCGCGAAGTAGAGGCGCTCCGCGAAATCGATCGGCTCGGAGGAAGCGCCCTTCATCGCGTAGCGCCCGAGCCCGGTGGCCGCGACGATCGCCCGCGAGATGTGACGCGAGTAGGTTACGACCGCTTGCGGAACTTCGTAGGAGACTCGGTCTTCCGGATGCGACGCTAAAAAGGGCCGGAAAAGCTCGTCATCGACGATGTCGAGCGTCAGGTCGCCGAAGCGCGGATGCCAAGCCGTCCAAAGCGCAAAGCGTTTCTGTCGGCCGAATGTTGCCGCGTTCGGCACTTGCGGCAAATAGAAACCATCGACGTAACCGGCTTGCGTCGACGTCTGCGTCGTTTCTTCTTCGATTTGCCGAAGATCCGTATACTCCGCGTGCACTTCGAGCGGGCCTTTGTCGATGAAGTAGCGCAGACGATAGCCTTGGCGGTTAACGCCAAGGACGCTGTTGTCGATGAGTTGATAGTTCGATTTCAACCATTGGCCCGGCCATGCAAACGACGTGCTCCACTGATTCTCCGCAACGCCGTACGGCAAGATCATCGTCGCGTAGCGCGGTTCCATGCGCAGCAGGTCGACGGAGGCGGTACTGCGGCCTTGCGTCTTCACGAAACTCAGCTGATAATAGCCGCCCGGTACTTCCGTGCCGGGCCGGTCGACGGGCTCGGCGTGGTACCAGGAGCGTCCGACCTGCGCGACTCCGTCGAGTCCGAGCGCCGGCGAGATGTGGAACGTCGCGCGCAGACCTGCGATCATCTGTTGTTGACCGTCGAGCGTGCTCGTCGGTAAGACGCCCTGTGGAAAGGGCGTGAACGCGGGATTGGTGCCGAAGGGAACCGTCGTGACGAACGGCAGTCCCGATGTGGTCGCGTGCAGCACTTGCGCGGTAAACGTCGTGCCTTCGCCGCGATCGAACACGAGCGACCCCATCGTCATGCGCGCCGCTTCGCCGGGGAGCGAAGGTAAGGCGGCGTTCGTCACTTCGAGCGTCGCGGTGCCGCGTTTTGCAACCACATCGACGCCGTGAAGCGGGAGCGCCGTTGCATACGGCTGCCACAGGTCGCTGCCCGGCAAGCCGCTCGAAAGCGTCTCGGGGGGAGCGTACGCGATTGCAGGGTTGACATTCGTCAGCAAGGGCTGCGCGAAAACAAAGCGCGCCGTCTGCGCGAGATCGAAGTATCCGCCGCGAACGCGCAGGTTGCCGTCGGCGGTCGCGACGCTTCCCGAGAGCAGCGAGAGGCGCACGCCCGTTCCGTCGTCCTCGCCCGCGTGTGACGGAAATGCGACCCGGTACGGAAGCGCCTGCGAACCGAGGTGTGGGTTGAGCGTCGGCAGTAGATTCTCACCCCAGTACGATGCATTCGTGATGCTGCCACGGACGGAGCCGAGCCCGGGCGTCACGGAGAAGTCGAACGCTCGCGTGCGATAGGTCGCGGTCGTCAAAATCGTTCCGATTCCGACGAACCCGGGCACTTGGGGCGCGCTCGAGAAGAGATCGTAGGGCGTATTGGGCGCGAGCGCGGCACCGGCAATAAAACCCGGTGCTTCCGGACCGATTTGTCCCCCGCCGCTCGTGCTCTGCCCGGCAAGCGTCGCGCTCGCAGACGTCGTGAGGCGCAGTCCGCGGAGACGCGGCGTCGGCGTCGCCGCGGCCGGGGATACGAACGGGGACGGCGACGAAGACCCGATCGGCAATGGCGTCGTGGATGGCTCGGGTGAAGCGGTCGTTCCAGGTGCGGGCGAAGCCGAATTGACGGCCTCAGGTGTCGGCAGCGGCGAGGGCACGGGCTTCGCAAAAGCGAGACGCTGTGTGGCGCCGATACCGAACGCAAGGAACGCAACCGCCAGCGCAACGCGCATGACGAACCGAGCGAATGACATCAGATCTCCGTCGTGCGAACTTAGGCCATGGTGCGACGTCCCGCTCTCTTAGCGCCGACACAAACTATGCCTGGGGCCTCTCGGCTTTTCCGAGCGGCGGCATGTTTGTCGTACGGAAGCCTCGCCTAACGAGGATCCTGCCACCAGATAACGGGCCGAAAGAATTCCGTCGACGCCGTTTTAGCAGGAGCGATCCCTTCCAAGCGTCGTCCAGCACGAGTCGACTGCGTTCCGGAGGCTCCCTTTTGGGTAAGCCCTTGCGGCTGATGCCCGTTAAGAACACCACTTGTAGCCGCTTTGCCCGTCGCATCGGCACTCGACTTTTCCTGGTCGCGCTCCCAGCCGCACTCTATGCGTGCGCGGGCGCGCATGCCGCAGACCCGCAGCCTTCGCCATCCCCCGAGCGCATCAAGACCGTGACGGCGCGGCGCGGGAGCGTCTCGCCGACGATGCGCATCTCAGGCGTCGTCGCACCGTATCGCCAGTTCGGCATTGCAACGGCACTAAACGAACCGATCCTCGAGATTCGTGTCCGTGAAGGCGAGCGGGTCGGGGCCGGTGCGGTTCTCGCCGTCCTGCAGACGGATGATCTGCAAGCGCAGCTCGCATCGGCGCAGGAGACGACGGCCGAAGGCGACGCACGTCTGCAGCAACAGCGGCAACAATCGACCGTCAACGTCGGGCAGTACGGCAGTCAAGTTCAAAATACACGAGCTGCCGTTGCGCAGGCACAAAGCGCGCTCGCGGGCGCCGAGACGGACCGCGCGCGCTACCTGCGCCTCTACGATTCCGGCTATCTCTCACAACAAGTACTCGCGCAGCAGAACGTCACCATCGCGCAAGATCGGCAAGCGGTACGTGCGGCGCGCGCGCAGCTGGTCCAAACGCTGCAAGCAGAACAGCTCGCCACGTCGCCCGGAGGCCTCGAAGCGTCCCAAATCGGTGCGGCGCGCAACGCTGCCGCCGCCGCGCGGCTCGCCGTCGAAGGGTTACGGCGCCAGATCGCGCGCGCGACGATCGTCGCGCCGGCCAGCGGCGTCGTTGCAGCGATCAACGCGAACGTCGGCGAGTACCCAGCGGGACGGCAACTCTTCACGATCGACGATGATGCGGAAAAGTACGCGATCCTTTCCGCGTCGTCGTCAGAGGCGCTGCGCATCCGCGGGGGCGAGTCCGTGGCCGTCTCCGTCCCCGATGGAACGGTGCGCGCCCCGGGACGCGTCGAAGCAGTTCTCGATCAGCTCTCGCCCGGTTCGACGAACTATACCGTCAAGGTGCGGATGGCGGACGTTCCTCGGGCGCTCCGCAGCGGCATGCCGGTAGCGGGAGTCGTCCATCTGCCGGCCCTCGACGGCGTCGTCGTGCCGACGACCGCGTTCACCGATCCGATGCGGACGGCCGTATATGTCGTGCGCGGCGGCAAAGCTCGCCAGCAAACGGTTCACGACGACGCCGAGGACGGGACGAATGCCGTCGTGCGCGGACTTCCGACCGGCGTTCGCGTCGTCACGGACGGGCAGGGCGGCGTGGGCGACGGCGACGCGGTGAAGACGTAGGTGCGGCTGACACGCCTCGCGATCAAACGGCCGACGCTCGCCTTCGTGTTCGTCGCGACGATGCTTCTGGCCGGCTTCTTTGCGACGCGTCAACTCGTCGTCCAGGCCCAACCCGCTGCAGGATTGCCGACGATCGACATTCGCATCGCCTATTCCGGTTCGCCGCCCTCGTTCATCCGCGATCACATCGTGCGCCCGCTCGAAGATCAGCTCGCGGGTTCGCCCGGTCTGCTGCATCAGAACTCGACGATCGAGCTCAGTGCGGCGGACATCCTCGTGCAGTTTCGCCTGGGTTCGAGCATCGACAGCGACCTCGCATACGTCGAGCAGTCGTTGCAGGCCGCGCAGTCGCAGCTACCGCCCGACATCATTCCGCCGCTCACGCGCGTCGTCGATCCGGCACAAGGCACGGTCGCCACGATCGCGGTCCACTCCAAGAAGATGTCGGTCGCGAATCTCGCTCAATTCGCGAACGTGCAGATCATGCCGAACATCGAACAGCTGGGCGGCATCTCCGACGCGCACGTCGTCAATTTGCCGCAGGCGGCCTTCGAAGTGACGGTCGATCCGACGTCGCTGGCCGCATCCAATCTCACGTTGACCGACGTCGTCAGCACGATTTCGCAAAACAACGTGCGCGCGCCCGGCGGCGTCATCTACGGGAAATACGAAACGCAGATCGACGTCCGCGGCGATCTGCCGGACGAAGCGACGATCGCGAAACTGCCGATCAAACTCGCGCCGCCGCCATTCGCCACGGCCGCGACGGCGGGATCGGCCGCGACTAGCGGCGTCGCCTATGCGGGACAAAGTATGCCGCAGACGGCCGGTCCCGCCAGTGCCACCGGAATGGGCGGAACGTCGGGTTCGATGTCCGGTAATTCCGGCGGCGGCATGGCCGGCGGCGCCGGTGCGACTGGATCGAACGGACCGAGTGGATCGGGCACGGGCAGCGGCTCCGTCGCCGTCGGGAATACGGTGCAGCAGAGCTCGGCGAGCGGCGCGCAATACGGGCCCTCGTCGGTCGGCGTCAATTTGCCATCCGTCTCGACGAGCGGCAGCGCGAGTTCGAGCGGTTCGTTTTCGACGGCGGCCGGCGGCGCGAGCGGCTTGTCCTCGGGCGTCTCGCTCGGCGGCGTCGGCGGCACATCGCTCTCGCCCGGCGTCGTCGCTTCACCGGCGGCCCAGGTGCCGACGGCGATCGGCGGCGCGTCACAAAGTCTTCCGAGCGTTCCGAGCGCACCGATGCCACAAGTGCAGTCGCCGCTCGGCACGTCGCCGGCGCTGACGCTCTCGCCCGGTGTCGGGATGCTCGCGCCGTTCTCCGTCGCTGCACCGAACCGCAAGCTCGGCGACTTCGCGAACGTGACGCTCGCCTCGAAGCCGGTGCGAACGTACGAAATTCTCGACGGACAACCCGGCGTCGAGATGCAGATGCTCAAGTTCGCAAATGCGTCGGAGATCACCGTCGCCAAAGAGATCGAAGACAAGCTGCCCGAGATCCAAAAGAAGTTTCCCGGCGACGAGCTCCGCATCGATCACGTTCAGGCGACGTATAGCCAGGCGCAGGTGAACGGCGTCATTCGCACGGTGCTCGAAGCGATCGCGCTCGTCGCGATCGTGATGTTCTTCTTCTTGAAATCGTGGCGTAACGCCGTCGTCGTCTGCATTTCGATACCGACGTCGCTCGCCGTAACCTTGCTTGCCATGCGCGTGCTCAACTTGACGCTCGACGTCGTGTCGTTGCTCGCGATGTCGCTCGTCATCGGCACCCTCGTCGACGACTCGACCGTGGTCCTCGAGAATACTGAACGCCACCACGATGCCGGTGAAGAACCCCCCGACGCCGCATTGAACGGCCGCACCGAGATCGGTACGGCAGCGATCGTCATCACCCTGGTCGACGTGGTCGTCTTTCTGCCGATCGCTTTTCTGGGCGGCGTCGTGGGCAAGCAGCTCTCAGAGTTCGGAATCGTCGTGTCGGTCGCAACACTGACGTCGCTCTTCGTGTCGTTCGCCGTAACGCCGACCCTCGCAGGACGCTGGTCGCTGTACTCGACGTGGAAACCGTGGCCGCTCGTCGACGGATTCAATCGCGGATTCGAGCGCTTGCGTGGTTGGTATGCCGCGCGCGTCCTGCCACTCGCCATCCGCCGTCCGTGGCCGTGGATCGTCGTAACGGTACTTCTCGTCGCCGGCTCGCTCGCAATGATCCCGCTCGGGGTCGTCGGACAAGACTACATTCCCGCGGGCGACCGGCCCGACGTTTTCGCGCAAATCACGTATCCGAGCGGAACGTCTCTGGAACAAACGCGCAAACTCACGCAGCCGCTCGACGCGAAGCTCAACGGTTTCAAAGAGACGGAATCAGTCGAGACGAGTTACGGTTCGTTCGAGACGCCGCAAAACATCACGGCCGAAGAAGGCAGCGCAGCGCAGCTCCACATCTACTTGAAGCCGGGCACGAAAAGCGCCGACGTCATCGCGCGCATCCGCACCCTCGCAAAACGGGAGTTGCCCTCGCATGCGCAGGCCGTCGTCTTCGCGGCGAATTCGGAAACCGGTGCGCCGTCGCGCGAAATCGAGCAAATCGTCTCGCACCAAGACGACACCGATCCGACGGGCGACGCAGCCAGAGTTGCAGCCGTTTTGCAGCGCACGCCCGGAACGGTCGACGTCGTCAATACGTCGAAGAATACCGCGCCCGAGGTGCAAGTCGTTTTCGACCGCGACATGGCGCGCACGCTCGACGTCCCGATCGGAACCGCATCGACCGCGATCCGCGCAGCCTTCGGCGGCGCGACCGCGTCGCAGATCACCACGCAAAACGGTCTCGTGCAGATCGACGTGATCTATCCGCGCGACCGGCAGCTCTCGCTCGACGAAATCGCGCAGGTGCCGATCCGCACGAACGACGGCCGCATCGTGCACGTCGGCGACGTGACGCACCTCAAGTACGAAGCCGCACCCGCGATTTTGACGCGCGAGGATCGCGCCGACGTCGTTCGCGTGTCGGCGAGTCTAGCAGCCGGCTACGAACTCTCCAACGTCATGCGCGATTTCAATCACCGGCTGGGCGACGTGCATCTGGGCGACAACGTGCAGGTCCAGCCCTCCGCCGACAGCAGCGTTGCGCTCATGACCGAAGCCCTGACGTCGCTCGGCACGTCGCTCTTGGGCTCGATCGTGCTCGTGTACCTCTTGATGGTGGCGCTCTACAACAGCTATCGCACGCCGCTCGTCGTCCTCTTCGCGATTCCGCCCGCGACGATCGGCGCCGTCTTCGCGCTCGCGATCACGCATCAGACGCTCAACCTCTATTCGCTGATCGGCACGATCCTGCTCGTCGGCCTCGTGACGAAGAACTCGATTCTGCTCGTCGATTACGCAAACACGCTGCGAAAAAGCCAAAGCCTCTCGCGCGAAGACGCAATCGCCGAGAGCGCAAAAACGCGCTTCCGGCCGATCATGATGACGACGGTGGCACTCGTCGTCGGTTTGATTCCCGTCGCGCTCGGCCTCGACCCGGGAGCGTCGAGCCGGCGCGCACTCGGCATCGTCGTGATCGGCGGTTTGACGAGTTCACTCGTGCTCACACTCGTGCTCGTGCCGCTCTTCTACCGCTGGATCGCACCCAAGCGGCTCGAACGCGAGCTCCGCTTCGCCGACGAAGGTCGCCCCGCGCCCGCGGCGACGTAAGGGAGCGTCACATGCGGCTAAAGGAGATTACACCCTTGACGCGCTGACTGCATGTTGTCCAAGGTTATAAATGTACGCGAAGATGAGAAAGCCGAGGACGAGCATGCCCACGACCAGCCCACGAGGCCTACCCCTCCGCTCGAAGACGGTTGCCATCGCGTACACTCCGCCGTTGAGAATTGCCAAGATCCAGTGCGCGAGCGGCGGCACGAGCCGCGTCGTCGACCACACCACCGCGCCGATGATGATCTGGAGGACGAGCAGATACAGGACGTAGCGTCGCGCCGGGATCCAAAAGATCGCGACGACCGAGAGCAGAACCAGAATCAATCCCGTCACGTTATGGACGTTCAAAATAGCCATGAACGGAGGGCCTTCGCGTGATCGATAGCCCCGTCATGTCGCCCGACGAACTCTTGGACTTCGCCGAGGGCCTAGCTCGCGTCGCCAGTACCGGCGGCGGACCCAAGGCCCTCGCCGCGCATCTGGCCATCCTGCTCGACGGCGCCGTACTCGTCGAGGACGCGGAGTGGCGCCACGTCGCGCTCGCGGGAACCGGCAGCCGCAGCGTTCCGCCCTCGGCGCGCGACGCGGTCGCGGCGGCAACGGCTCGCGAGGGCATCGTCACCTTGCAGACGCCGGGCGACACCGTCGGCGGGTACGCCGTGCGCATCCGGGGCGGCGATGCAATGCTCGGCTGGCTTTCCGTCTTCCCGGCGGCGACGCCGCCGGCCGGCCGGCTCGGTGCGCTGCGGCTGACCGCGGCGGCGATCGGCGTCGAGCTTTCGCGCGACACGGGCGGCGCACGCAATCGGCGCAAGTCGTTTTGGGACCGGCTGCTCGCGCGCGCCTACGACGATCCCATCGAAGCGCGTGACGATGCCGGCGCACGCGGCATCACCCTGGCGAGCGGCTACGTCGCCGTCGCGCTCGAAGCGGAAGGCCTCGACGAAGGCACCTCCGCGGCAAAGATGACCGATTTGCGGCGCATCGCCCTCGAGACGCTGCGCTCGGGCTCGGGCGATATCGTCGTGCTCGAGCGTGGCGGCGGTTTCGTGTTTCTCTGCCCGACGCCGGTCGAAGCCGATGCCGCCAATGCGCGCACGGCGGCGACCTTGATCGCGCGGGCCGCCGCGAAGGTCCATTTCGGGGCGAAAGTCGTCGGCGGTGTCGGCCGTCCGGCGGAAGCGCTCGCCGCGCATCGGACGGTCGATGAAGCGCGCGAAGCGATGTTCATCGCGCGGCGGCTCTTCGGCGGCTCGCGCGTCATGCCGTACGACGACCTCGGCATCTATCCGCTGCTCTTGCGCGGCGGCGCGACGCAAGCGGAGCTGCTCGCCTTCTCCGATCGCATCCTCGCGCCGCTGCGCGCGTACGATGAAAAGCACCAGACCGAACTCATTCGTACGCTGCGCCTGTACTTCGATGTCGGCCAAAACGTCAAAACGGCAGCCGCCGAACTTTCCGTGCACCGGCATACGGTCTTCTATCGTTTGCGGCAGATCGCCGAAATCAGCGAGCACGATTTGGACTCCGCGCACGACCAACTCACCCTCCGGACTGCGATGGCAATCGATGCACTCGGCTCTCACGAACGGTAAAGCGACGAACAAACGCGACGTTTTGCGCGTCGCGAAGGAACGCGAGGTGCGCTTCGTACGCCTTTCGTTCGTCGACATCTCAGGCATCAGCAAGAACGTTACGATCCCCGTCGCCGAGCTCGAGCGCGCAATCGAAGGCAAGGTGACCTTCGATGGCGGTTCGATCGACGGATTCGTGCGCGGCGAAGAAGCCGACATGATGTTGCTGCCGGATCTCTCGACGTTTGCCGTCTTGCCGTGGACGACCGGCGGCCGCGTCGAAGCCCGGTTGATCTGCGATATCGCCACGCCCGATGGCGAGGCCTTCGAAGGCGACCCGCGCACGACGCTGCAGCGCGCCCTCGACGATGCGAGCGACGTGCTCGAAGACGTTCAAAGCGGCCTCGAAGTCGAGTTCTATCTCTTCGACCTGGACTCGACGGGTGCGCCGACCACCGTGTCGAGCGACGTCGGCTCATACTTCGATAGCGACGAGTCGGACCGCGGCGAAGCGGCTCGACGCGAGATCGTCACGTCGCTCGAAGAAATGGGCATCGGCGTCGCGAGCGCGCATCACGAGCACGGCGCGGGGCAACACGAGGTCGACGTCAAGGAGACCGGTCTGCTCGCGAGCGCCGATGCACTCTGCACGGTGCGCACCGTCGCCAAGCACATCGCCGCGCGCCACGGTCTGCACGCGACCTTCATGCCCAAGCCCACCGAAACGCTCGCCGGCAGCGGCATCCATGTGTATTTTACGCTTCCCGCCGATACGCAGAGCGGACCGCCCGAGGCTGGCGAGTTCGGTGAGGAAACGCTGTTCGCGATCGGCGGCTTGCTCGCGCACGCTCCGGCATTCACTGCGATCTGCAATCCGACGGTCAACTCGTACAAACGACTCGTCGCCGCGTGGGACGCGCCGATCTATACGGTGTGGTCGCAGCGCAGTGCGAACTCGCTCGTGCGCGTGCCGGCGCCCGAAGACGGTCGGCCGCGCATCGAAGT
>JAABUQ010000428.1_pt1 | contig 96822 bp, 88 predicted proteins | sample 5560001 | NCBI WGS metagenome assembly JAABUQ01 (sample SAMN10711888, study PRJNA513371) | rock metagenome | isolation source: Antarctica rocks | place: Antarctica: Victoria Land, Finger Mt nord | collected 2015-12-18
GAGATGGAGAGTGTTTTGGGAAGGGGGTTTGGGATGTGATGCGGGGGGAGGGGGGGTTGGTGATGGGAATCGATGGGGCTCTGAGAGATGGGAATGGGAGGAATTGAGTGTTCAAAGAAGGGGGGGCAGTGAGATGGGGATGTAGGGATGAGTTTGGAAGGGGGGGGTTTGGCTATTGTGGGAGGCGGGGACAGGAGTTCGGATCGAAGAATGTATTGACGGATTGACGATGGATGGATCGACCGGCCGCAACCCATTGCTAAAGAGGGAAAGGGTGAGAGTGTATCGCGCATTTGAGGATGATACCCTTACAGCGGCTTTGGGGGAATCAGGGAATATAACAGATTGTGCTTCTGGATAGGTGCAGGAATAGGGAAATGGGGCTGGATTTGGGCGGTTGAGCGAAGAAGATGGGAACGCGGTGGGAGAGGTTTGGTGAGTATGTGATGAGCGTTGATGGTCTGCCTTGCTGCTCATAGGTCGTCGAACGGTGGGTCAGTCCATTATCGAGTCGTCAAGCTATTCTTGGTTGATGGAGCTATGAGATACGACGTTCGTTTCGGCCCCTAAACGTCGAGGGCCACATCTGCCGGCACCTGGTGTACTACTTCCAGACGCTGATTCCAATCATCATTTCAATGTGGGAAGGGCTAAAAAACGTCCTGTCTTTGGCTCTTATGAGAGCGAAAAATATCTGGCTGGCTTTTTGAATATTCTTCCGGTATCATAGCATCGTCAACGTACCTTGATACAGCCCCGATTTCCTAACTCATGAATTTCTCTGGGAACACATAACACCATAAACCCCTACAGGTACCTTAACCATAGTGGTACTCCAATCCTTCATGTTTCCAATTCCTGATTATATATATAGCAGCACTCGATCCATTAACATTGTTTAGACGGTGACTTGGGGGAGGTTGAGCTCTCCGGTGTTGATGTCCGGTGGGAATAGTTTGTCCCATTCATACTAGAAATGCGTCAGTCATGGGGAGTTGTGCTGGAAGCGGGAGAAGATCTTAGGCTTACCCAGTCAATGTCCACCATAGGAGCATCAGGCATCTGGGGTAGTATCATTGGATTGGATTGAGATTGCATCTGCGGAGGTCTTGAAGCCGGAGTTGGGGCCATTCGTGGGACGTTTGCTTGCGCACTATACGCATGCTGCACACCCGGCATCTGTTGAGGGACCTCACTAGAATGAGGGCCGATGGGTTGCATCTTGCCCACAGACTGCAAAGGAGCGTCCGTGGGGCTCTGGGACTTGGATGCCAAGCCCATCGACTGAGGCGCGAAGTTATCGATCTTGGCTGGCGCACGAGCTTTCCGAGCGTTCATGTAGACGTATCCCTTGTCCCGGATCTGAGTGATGATCCACCGACCCTTTTGTTCGCGGCTCATGCCAGGAGGGACTTCGTAGATGTAGTCGAGACAAGCCCAGATGCGGTCGGCTTCTTTGCGCATGGGGAAAGCGTAGATTTCGATGAGGATGAGGAGGGCGTAATGGTACTGCTGGATGGCTCCGGCGTACCAAGCCCAGGGACTCAAAGCTGGAGAGGTTTCTAGCTCGATCGCCGACTCCATGACGGTCACGCCTGAGGTGATGATGATTTGCCGAAGCCGGTCTGTTGCGTTAGTCAGAGCTACTATGTAGTGGATGAACGGGACGGGGGATACCTGGAATTGAGTATGCGACGCTGTTGTGATATCGGTGTAGAATCATTGCATGCATTCTCAGACTCTGGATCTCGAAGATGAGACGTCCAGCACGCTGAACAGGTACTCTGTCGTCGATAAAGGACATATACTTGTCTTTCATCATACGGCGGAAATTCTCAACCTTGCCAAGGACGGCAGTAAGACTGATTTTCTTCTTCTCCAGTCGGGGCCTGTCAACCCAAATCTGACGAATGATCTCGTTGCACTCCATGCGTATGAGACTAAGGGTCATATCTGTCCATCGAGAATCGGATTCTGTAGGATAATGGGTAACTTCCAGCTGAGCATCATCTACGTTGAGCGGGAACTGCGTGTCAAACTCGTCGGCACGGATGCCAGGTCTTGGACCTTGAGCTTCGCAGGTGCGGATGTCGAGACAGCATAGTTGAAACCATAACATTCGCCGAACATGTGTTTCGATCGGCCCAAGGCCATACTCGGTACCGTCTCGGTGTAGTCCCATGCATTCTGCTATACGAATGGCTGTTCCGACCAAGGCCGAATGGGAACGTGAAACTTCACCACGACAAAGCGGCAGCTGCGTCACCATTAGCATTTGACTACGCACAAGGCACGATGGCTCAACAAGCACGGGCATCAATGCCAATTATACAGATATCGGAGATCATCGACACCACTTTGAGAGCAGAAAGCGGGCAACAGCAGGAATGAATAATCTGAAAGAGATGAACGTAGTTTAGGAGGTAAATTGAATTACCCACCATATACATGATAAATGCCTGAAGAGTTTCCAGTTTGGCAGTTCGAATGAAGTTGGCGCGACCGAGTGCGGTTTCAGTGCCCATCTGAAAATTGTCTACTAGCCCCTTTTTCGCAACTCCAAATTGCATTACGATAGTGTCGTCGGGCATACTGACGACACCTGAGAACATGGCCGCGAAAACAATGGCTTGCAATGAATTCGGAGGCTCTATACCCGACGTGACGTCGTTCCAGAAAGCATCATACCTTCGTTGAAAGGTTGGTCTGTGAACGGCACGTGCAATTGGATGAACAGCCTGCCAGTACTGGGCGAGAAGTCTGTCAGCGACCATTCTGGAGGGCAGAAAATCAATTAGGGAAGCAGGTGCACCGCCGCTAGAAAGGAAAAAGCTCGACGAGGGTGCTATATAGGTTGGTCCTGGCGCAAGGAAGCGAGCCCCTGGGAAGAACGGCATAGGGGGGTCCGGAGACCGTTGTTTCTCGGTCTCTGATCTGTGATCATTTCTCGAATCGTTCAATGTTACAGTAAGCTTCGAGGGTCAGCACAATGACGATAGTTTCGTCGTGTGAAAGTAGGGTTATACCTCTTCGGACATTTTTGGCCGGAAGAACCCTCCAATACGATCTGTGAGTCTCATCTTACCCATCGCAAAGCCCAGATCTGCAAGATCGTCATCGACAGCATCCTCATCGTAGACCGCGTCTTGCACGGTGAGCGCCGATGGTTCGAGATACTTCTCATCTTCTGGCTCAGGGGCGAAGTCGATATCTTCGCCTTCCACGTCCGCTTGTGAAGCAGCCCTCCTGTTAGAAATCTTAGTGCCCTTCTTAGCGGCATCTTGCTCAAGAACTCTTTCCAAAGAACCCATTTTCTCTTTGATCTCGGTGAGCTTGAGTTGCGATGCAGCATCAAGGGCAGGTGCCAGGAATAGGCAATCGCGTGACGACTTAGTACAATTGGTACATGGGTGAGATTTGTCGCATTTAAGCTTCCTCCTTCGACATTCGAGACACGAAGTAATCATCCTATTCCTTCTCCGAATCCTAGGCATAGCGGCCGTAGCACCGGTGGCCGGTGTAGCGGCGCCATTCTGGGCGTGTGAAGCCCCAGATGCTGCAGGATGTTGTTGCGGCGAGGCATGCTCCGGGCTGTCTGCGTCAGCCTTGAGATCCATGGCTTTGCCGGTCACATCTATAGGGTGCATCATCTTGAGCGAGTATGGGGTGCTTTTTAGCCCCTTTCGCCCACGCTTCTAGCGCTTCTTATGTCCGTTTCGCACGTAAAGATCGATTGGCGCTGCAGGAATTAGACTGCGATTGAAATGGCTCCAATCGAGCGCGGAAGGCTTGCGTTACCGAAAGCTAGAGTACAACATAGATCTTTCCTACGTCCGTACAGTCTGATGCGAAGAAGGAAGAGGGGGCGTTCAGACAGCAGGACAGTCCGCGGTCTTGTTGCATTGGCGGGGCAGGATGTGACCAGTTGCATCGAGGCGGATAGCTACAGCTACATGCTTGGACCACAGGACCTGGCGATCGCAAGGGTTCATTTTGCCTCGGCCCCGTTGTTCAGCACCCGGCAGGATCGCGGTCGGCGCAGATACTTTGTATGCAAATAAGAACACGCTCGATTCGCGATAATGCAATATTGCGATTTTCGAACAAACTGGCAATCTTGTTTTCTAAGTTCGAACAGATAAGTAGAAAAACATAATTATGAAAAAGAAATTCGTTTCAATACTATAGATTTGCTATATAGTATTTTATCTTATACTTAATTGCTAAACGGAAATCGAGGATAATGACTGTCATATCTTCCTACTACTAGCAAAACGTTCCTGTTGTACACGCCAGGCCGTGGAGCTCAGCGCTCAGATGTCAACCCGATTTCAGACTTTCGCAGGAACTGCCTCATCTGATCTTAGCTTCACCCTCAACATCATAGGCTCCTTCTGTATGAGCATGATCGTTGGGAAGTCATCGAAGCTAACCCGCCGTGTTGGCTCCTCGGCGAAATCGAAAGCCCACAAAAGCCTTGTAACCACAAGACGTAGCTCTGCCCATGCGAGAGGCCGCCCTAAGCACCTATGATATCCGACGCTGAACGGTTGGCTCGCTGTATGCCGATCGTTGTTGTAGCGGACGGGACGCTCGCCCTTTGGCAGCCAGCGCTTTGGAACGAATTGATCGGGGTCAGTAAAGTATCTGGCGGAGCGATTGACGGCGAATGTTCGAACGGCAAGCCTAGTCTGTGATGACGTTAGTACATTGTTCCTAGCACTCCGTTCTTGGATACGTTTAAGCAGGAACTTACGCCACCAGGAAGAAATTTGCCGCAATAGGTGTCACCTCCTTCAGGGACCATACGCGGTAAGCCGCCAGGAATGGGATTGCACATCCGCAAGCCCTCGTTAAGAACGGCTTCGAGATACGGGAGATCGTGAATTGAGTCAATAGTGATGTGCTCTTCCTTGCCATATCTGTTACGTATCTCTGTGCATAACCGCGTCAGGATCTTCTCATTCTTACACAAATGATTGAAAATGCCGGTTAGCGTCGTGGCAGTGGTCTCCGACCCTCCAACGATAATGAAATTGAATGTCGACAGTATTTCATTCTTGGACATGTGCTCGAAGTCGACATTGTTTCGCAAGAATGGTGTCATAAAGTCCGGTCGATCAGTCTTTAATGCTAAGCGACGAAGAATCCGCTCATTTGCATATTCGGTGTGCTGACGTTGACCTTCGATCACGCTTCGAGGTATCAATTTCATAAACAATCGCTCGGTCAGCGGATAATATCGTGGTGCAGCTGCCAGCGACATGCCCTTGAGATAGCTAAAAAGAGTTCGAACCCAGGTATGATACTCTCCAGTCTTCAGGCAACCAAAAGGCTCTCCGAACGCCAGATCGCCTATAACATCCATAGTGAAGAAGTTCAACCAATCGGTCAGATTCACAAGAGCGCCTGACTGCGTTGAGCTTTGAGAGGCAGTTGCAAGCTGACGAAGCTTGTCAACTAGCATATCAGCGTGGTGATGGATCAGAGGATGCTGATTTCGCAGCGAAGCTTCAGTAAAGGAGTTGCTCATCAAGCCACGAACACGCCCGTGAAATTTGGGATCTAGTTTCCGAGTCAGCATTCCTCCTTTCAGTCAATACAATGAGCAGAGTTGCATGCTTTGGGAGCGGATACAGCTCAGACATGTTTCACCCTTCTCGAAAACCTCAGAAAGGGGTAATAAATACTCCGAAAGTTACGTACCACTGGTCGTAATAAGATTATCAGCTTGGTCGTTCGGTGCTCAATTGGAGTTAGTACTATGATTCGCCGTTGTTGAGAGTGGGAGCCCACCGACGTAGTAGGCTTTGTCCCTGACAGCTCGCTTGTGACCGGGACGAAAACTATAGATCTCATTCCAGGCTTCTTCATTCGCAAAGGAGATCTCATCTGGGGCCAGTCGTATGATCTCCCCATACTTCTCGTGGAACTCCCGCTCGCGCTGGACAAGCTTGCCAGTTAGCAGGCAGTAGATGAAAGGCAAGCGAGATGCAGCCCAGAGCTTGGGTCCTGGGAATTTCGAGAGAGGATGGAAGTAGAGGTTGATGATTGCTTGGATAATCGGGTACTAAATTGTTTTAGTCGTGCTATGTTCAGCGGAGGTGAGAGTATCGTGACTAACCAACAGTGCAGCACAAATCGCTATTACGATCTGCAGTGCAGTATGCTGCTGTAAGGTGTTATAAGTGGTATTCAGTATCGCCATGATTGACAGGTTGACGAGTCCTGGATTTCCTAAGGCGAAGACGGGGACGGGGGAAGGCCTTGATCAATCGAGGTCCACACTCAGAAATGCTGAGCACCGCGGGAGCCAGCATAACCCCCGCCTGAAAGGTAGTGGCTGCCTTGACGAACCACAATTTGATGCAAACATGTGGCGCGGATTGAGAATAGAATAGAACTTAATCGCAGGCCGGCACCTGGTGCCGGAGGATTCGGAAGCATGACTCAGTTGTTGCATCGAGTGGAGTCATGATGCACATCGCTAAGAAATAAGTGGGATGCGTTGAAGGCAAAGAAGGCGCTTCCATGCGTGTTGCGTTTCAGCTCATGCCCCACGTTCTCTGAGCCACACCAATCTTGCATCAAAGACGCACAATCCTGGGCCTCGTTTATTTGGCGTTAAAGGTTGCAATCTCATTGGAGCGATCGACAGAACGGCTTTCGCCGCTCAAGTAGCCGCTAGTCGCCGTTAGTTGCCGTTGGAAGCCGTGGCTGGTCAAAAGCTTCTCCCAACTTACGGATACAGGCTCAGTTTTTTTACTTCTTGCATTCTTCATATTTGGTATGCGTCTCGTTTCTCGCCGGTTGAAGAAAGCTACTCTGGATGCAAGTGACTTCCTTTGCTTCGTCGGTCTGGTCTGTCTCGGTTCTCCGCCAACAACTAATCTAGCAGGAACATCCGCGGACTAGACGAAGGTTTTGGATGTCGCTTTATCGGTGATACAATGGGCTTGTAACTCATATCTGCGAAGACGTTTAATGCGTCGGATGCTAAGCAATCGCTTAGCCTACTCTCACGGTTGGGGTGAAGATATAACACATTTCACGCTGGAAGATGCTCGTTTCGCAGGATGGGTAAGCAAACGTCCTATTTCCCCGTCGCCTGAAGCCACCTAAGAAATTGCTGTCAACAATTAGATTTTTGTCGCTATCGACATTACATGGAACAGTGCGTGTACCGCCGTCCGGTTCTCCATGATCTTGCTCTACATACGAATTTTCGCCACCAGAATCTTCCGCTACATCTGCTGGTGCGTCGTCGGGATCAACCTTGCAACACTCCTATCCATCATCCTAGCAAGCTGCCTCATCTGTCGGCCGATCACCTACAGTTTCGACAAAACTACCCCCAATGGAAAATGTGGGGATCTGGCGAGCTATGAACTGTACACTGCGGTGATGAGTCTAATTGCGGATCTAATGGTGGTAGTGCTTCCGATGCCGATGCTCTGGCGGCTGCAGATGGGGTCCAGAAAGAAGATCGAGCTTAGCATCATCTTCGGCATTGGCGCTGTGTAAGTCTCGTTCCATCCCTACCCGACTAAAGATGCCCTGTCTTTTTCTGTTTCTGATTGAAGGCGCTTGAAAAAAGAATCTGCGCTCTCACGTTGACCCGCGTGCTCGCCTCTCGACTGTATCTGTTGGACGATTACACCAAATCTGCGGCGCTCGTCTCGCTAATCACGGGCCTCGAACCCATCCCCGGCGTCATCATCGCCTGTCTCCCCTTTATGCCTCCGGTGGTCGAGCGCGTGGGCCAAAGCAAAATTTTCCACTCCACTCTGACTTCTTACCTTAAACCCTTTGCCAAGCGAAGTGGGGGAAGAGGGATTAATACCAAGGCCTCGTCCGACTTCGTCAGGATCGAGGAGTCATCGAGCCCGGTCAAGAAGTTGCAGGATATTGAGATGAATCCTGTCAAAGGTTCGAAGGGGGCGGGAAGAAGTTTCGTGAGTACGGGGTCGAGGTATAGTCTACCCGAAAGTGGACCGTGGGATAACTTGGATCATTTCCGGCACCAGGATCATATTTTTGTAAGGAGTGATCTTACTGTCGAATAGCAGTCTTCAGGTTGCTTTACTGTAAAGAAGAACTTGTATTATATAGCGATATTCAGACTGGTACAAAATTACCGACATTTAACAATAGCGTTTGACTACTTGACCGAATTGGTCACATCCTTGGTAAGATACATATCCGAGAAATGCTCACAGGCGCCCATATACACTCTCAAACGCCTACTGATATCCTTCCCTTCCATCCCTTCCTTTTCCAAAATTTCACACAACTCCTGCATCTCTTGATTCGCCCGTTGACGCTCATGCACCGCTGACTCTAACAGTGTCTTTTTTGCCTTCTCAAAACACCTCTCCCCATCACCATCCTCTCCCTCCTTGAAAAAGAACTCCGGAAAATTCAGACTATTCAAATTGCTCTCCTCACGATCCCCGCGCAATGGAGCCGTAGTCATTGTACATCCGGCAAAAAGCGCCAATATGCGCGTTCATGCTATGCGCTATTAGTTTCTGCTTTATAGTCTGAAATGTGTCGATGCCGCCGTGACGCACAGAACCGCTCATGACACAGGTGAAGAAGGCAAAGGACCAGGGACCGGAGATATGGCCCGCGCCGATCGTGTTGAGCCAGGTGTGGTATGAGATGCGAGGGGAGAGGAATCTAGTAAGGGCGTCTGGATTATTGGACGTTGAAATGGAGTCAGGTTGCTGAGCTAGGCGCGCATTGTCTTCGAGCTGGATGATATGCGAGAGCAGGTAGGATTGCGTTTCGGCGTAGAGGTCAAGGTGCTCGGTCTGCGAAGCGGAGGAAACTCGTGGATAGGAGTAGATGTAGGTGGCGAAGTTGCGGAAGACGGTTATCGCATTTTGTAGACGAGCACTTGATGCTGTGTCAATGCCATTCATCGAGCGGTGCTCTTCTGAATCCAGAGTGTTGTTAGGAAGGCATTGCGGTGAGCTAAGAGATTCTCCAACCGGTAGACATATGTCTCCGAGACGAGCCTTGAGGGCCGCAAGTTCGACCGGGGAAAATTGGGCAACGGTGGATTCCATATATTCGTCTGCGAGGAAGACGTACATGGAAAGAACCATCATGTCCAGCAGAAACTCTGGTTTGGTTGGGAGACCTTGGCTTGTGCCGGGGAGAACCCACATGATTGGGATGTAATCGAGATATTTGTCTTTTTCTTTCGCATTCGTTGCTGGAAACACGTCCTTACGCATTGCTTGGAGTTTTGGCCGATATAAGAGTGCTTCGACGATGGAAGCTTTGATGAGATAGTAGGGTGAGCTTTGCATATGCTCGAGACCTGAAAAGAAGTCTGCAAAGACATGGACCTTCTGTACGATCTTCTGGATTTCTGGCGTGAGCCCGTCGCCACCACATGGCTCGCCATCCACATTACACACCGCTGATTGCGAATGGGTACTGGAGGACCAGTTGACGAATGCTGTAGAAGCTTCAGCTAGATTTGACATCTTCAACTTCTTGCATCTTGGCACCAAAGCCGCATCACCTTTTGCAATGGCTTCACGGACTCCCTTTCCTAGCGCTTCCAGGTATAGGAATTTTACCAGGGACTTCAATGCTATTAAGCTATGTGCTGTCGCTTCTTCGGACTCGTCCGAAGCCCAGGAACCGTCACTGTTCTGCGTTGAGAGTATACAAATCAAAGCTTGTACGCTGATGATTGGCATCCTCTCTTCTAGCAGGTCCTTTGGGACATCTAAGCGATTCCCATCCTTGATAAGCGCATCGACTGATGCGAAGACTTCCACCAAAACCATGATGGAATAGTAGAATAGAGCGGACCCTTTGGACTAAGTAGAATTAGCGATTCAATTAGAACTGGGAAATCGTGACTATACCTTGTCAATATCCGCCTTACCAGTCCACCACAAATCACAAAGCGAGGATAGTACAATCGAAACATGGCGCTGATATCCGTTCAGGCGTGGTACACGCAATACGGCGCTCAAAACGTCATATTTGATTGTGAACGCTGACTTATACTCATTCGAACGTTCGATCAATTCGTCTTCGAGACTCGGGAGATCTAATGAACCTGGGGTCTGGTCGTGCAATTTCGCCACCGAGTATTTTTTAAGTAGATCCTTAACGTCAAAAGCTGCTTGCCGCGCCATCTGCGCTACTCAAATTTACTCGATTTCTTGATCAATGAAAACTCTCAAGACTGCACCACTTCCCAGCGCCTCTTCCACAGGACTGAAGCTTAGCTATGTATAACATGTAAGATTCAAAGGTCTCGCAATGAGGTTAGGCTAAGGTAAAATACCTCGACAAGGGTGTTTCCACATCTAACGATAAAGAGATGGTAGCACTTCTGCTTCTCACTTGGTACGAGAGACAAGTACGCTCATCCCCGATGTGGCGTCTTCGTAGGAATCTGTGCCGGGAGGCTAGAACGTAGCCTTGACAGGTTTCAACCTACTCGTAAGAACATCCTCGACCCGGTTTTCGCAAGCCGCTGCGATCGTCGTTGGGGTTGTAAAGGAGCTGACTGTCTCTTGTGCCTGTATGGCTTATCATGGCTGGCACTACCGGAAGTTACTCCTATGCTTCTCGAGTCTCGAAGCAGTCATCCAAAGAAATAATGGTGTAGTGGGGGCAGCTTAACAGGATGTCGGAGCTGCAAAACCCCTCTTATCTGCTTCTGATAGGCGCAAGCATCAAGCAGGTTCAGCCTGCATTTGGGCGCCTTATATTGCGCCCAAGATCGCGAGTCATGAAGATTTGACTTTAACATCCTGCTTGTGGTTGCTAACAGATACTTGGGGGATGCAGATCATTCTGTGGAGGAGTCCTTCGGGTCTGGGGTGTTAATTGTCAGTATGGCAGGGTTTCTTTGCCTATAATCCCTGTTGCGCTAACAAATCACCCCGTGGATGGAAGCACGTCAAGATTATTGGCTGGCGCTAGTACGAGGCACTCCGGGTAACGCATCGCTGTAGCCGACGTGCTCCTCCGTAATCCTAGTGGCCATTCTTGTAATAAGGCACGTCGAATCCTTTACGCGCTCCACACGGAACAAATCCTGGAATTACGCTGGTGCAGGGCAGGTGCTCCCGAACCGCTCGGGTTTTGACTGTGATGCACGGCTAGGGAGGCTGAGCGACAGGGCAAGGCGACAAGGGGGTTCACGGCGGCGTTACTTGATTATTGACAGCCCAGGATTGCCTTAAGGCATCGGGACGATCCGTATTGGGCTTGTCTGGTTCTCATATCAGACAGTCTTCGGCAACATGCAGCGGTATGAATATTCCTCAAACGTTCCCACTCCCCAAACGTCAAAATCTCCACGGAAATTGTTCCGACTTTAACGCTCCATGAACACTGAGCACTCATCTTGCTTGCAAAGGCCAACGTTCAGTTCCACATTAACGAGTGATCATGACAGAGAACAACGACGCCAGTAATGGCACGACGCCGGTGACTAAACCAGATCTCAAAGCGGAATCCTCAGACACAGAGCAGAACCATATTCGGTATCCCACGGGTCTTAAGCTCGTTACCATCATGGTGTCGCTCATGCTTGGCACGACCCTGATGTCACTCGATACAACCATCATCTCTGTGGCTACGCCAGAGATATCCACTCAATTCCATGCCCTGGATGATGTAGGCTGGTATGGAGCGGCGTACTTGATGGCTCTTACCGCAGCGACCCCAATCGCAGCCAATTGCTATAAGTACTTCCACCCAAAAGCCGTCTACTTGACCTACATCGCAATCTTTGAAGTTGGTTCCATCGTTTGTGCTTCAGCGCCCAGCTCCCCTGTCTTCATTACCGGCAGAGCGATCGCAGGCCTGGGAGCGCCAGGATTGCTCCAAGGCGCTTTCGGTATTCTGACGTACGTCTGCACCCTCCAGCTGCGACCTTTGTTCCTAGGTATGGTCGTCAGTTTGTTCGGCCTCTTTTCCAGCATCGGGCCTGTGGTTGGAGGCGCCTTGACCGAAAGGGTGACGTGGAGGTGGTGTTTTTGGTTGTAGGCGCGTCCATCTCCTTGAACTGAATATTTTCGTTGACTCCAAATTCTGCAGGAACCTGCCACTGGGAGGACTGGTATTGCTGCTGATTGCCCTCTTTCTGACCTTGACCGGCGTTGATGAGTCAACACGCAAAATCCCTTTAACAACCAAAGTCCGGAAGTTAGATCTACCAGGTGCGGTTTTGCTCGTCGCATCTGTATCGTGCTTGTTCTTGGCACTTCAAGAAGGCGGTGTCAAAGTGCCATGGTCATCATCAAAGCCAATTGGACTTCTTGTAGGCTTCGGGCTTTTGATCATTGGTTTTGCAGCATGGCAGTGGAGGGCGGGCGAGAACGCGATGGTGCCTGTTCACTATCTCGGCAATCGCACTGTTCTCTGGGGATCACTCTATCTGTTCTTGGATAATATGGCTTCCTACCTTGTAAGCCCCCAATTAAATGTTTGGTTATACATTGTTGCTGACATGTGTGAGAGTATCTACTATATGCCCTTCTACTTCCAAGCGGCGCTCAATCGCTCCCCTCTCAGGAGTGGTGTTGATTACATGTCGCTCGCTGTTCCACAGATGATTGGGTTACTAGCCGGTGGCGGAATAACAACTGCGACTGGTCACTATGTAAGATTCTCGGTATGATCACCATTGATAACAGCTCAATAAGTCTTCCTCCAGATGCCAGTCATACTTGTTGCACAGGTGGTGTGTGGCATTGGGTCCGGACTCTTAACCACGCTCCGAGTCGACACCAGGACTGTACTGTGGGCAACGTACATGGTATTGACTGGCCTCGGTCTTGGTTTGGGGTGAACGTGCCACACATCGCAGTACAAGCGGTGATGCCCACGTAAGTACATTGATGCCATGGAAGCAGCACCAATTTCTAACGGCAATACTTTGGGTTTATGCAGTGATAATGACATCTTCATCGCTAACGGTTTGTATAACCCTAATCATTCATATTTGACAATATAACTGACATCGCGCAGGCATTGCGAGCTTCTTTGGCCAATTGGGAGGGTAAGCGTCTACAGGATGTTACCATTGACCAGGCGGAACAGCCTTTTGCTAATGGCATGATTATCTCCAGGGCCCTTGGAGTCCCCATTGGCAACGCACTTCTTATCGGCGGTCTTAAAAGTCAAGTGCCCAAGTACGCAGGTAGTGTTTCATCCGAAGCCGTGATTCGGAATGGAGCTCTAAACCTACAATCGCTGACGAACTCGCCCATCGCTCTTCGTGGACTTCGCGAAGCCTATGCAATTGCAATTTCACGAGTCAATATCTTCCTAGTGGTCGTGATCTGCGTCTCTGTGCCTACATCTTTGGGCATGCAGTGGCTGAACATAAAGAAAGTCTCCATAAAGCGTGAGCAGCAGATATCGGACCTGAAAGGGCAGCATGAGCTGGTTGAGACTAAAACATCGTAGCGCAGATGTCAGAAGTAGACCGTGATTTAACGAACTCCAACGTTTCGTTGGACATCTATCATCGACGTCAATACTACGTAAGAATTCGGAGGGAGGCCAAAACCGGCTTAAGGAGAGTGTTTTGTGATGTAATCTCCAAGAACGGCTACTTTTCGCCCTCAAGATAAGATATCTCAAAACGACCAAACAGGCCTTTCGGATCATCGATTGATGTGCGGTTGCCTGAGATGCCTGAAGTAGCCTTAACACGTAGGCCCATCGCTCGGAAGGGTAAACGCCAAAGCAAATCCTTTGCTCCATATCCAACCAATAGCACCTTCCTGAGGATGCGGTCAGATGAAGTGCCTACAAGTAGTATGGCCCCACCATCTCGCATGTAGATCTTGCTGGACCGCAATGCAGTGCAGGACCCCGTTAGCTCTGCCTTGCTGCAACTGCTGCGCCGAGATACAAGAAGCTTAAAGTACTGGTCTGTATTTGCTCCTTCCTCCTACAGATGCAAGCATGATAGAGTCTCCACTTTTTCGTAGCCGATGCTGAGCGGAACCACCTCGCATGAGCGTAGAATAGCAACACTGGACTCTGTGCAAGAGGAACCGAGCATTGACTCATACACTAAATTAGTTCACTAGATAGTCAGTTTCGTTCTCGCGGCGTCGGGGTGCGGAATCACAAACGAGATTGTGCCATGGATCAGCTGTGGCACAGAGAATGCCCCTGTTCAGCTGCCTTGCGAACAAGCGGGCTCCCTTGATGGCCTATCTTATTGTTGAACATACTCTCAAGTCAGATAGAAACACACTGACAAGCTCAAAGTAAACAGTTCCTTCGGTCGTCGATTTGGGCTCCAAGCCTACCTCATAGAAATCGAGAAGTTCTTTTCGAAATTACCATGCAGAAAATAGAGGTTCAAGACTGGGTCCCCAGACTTATTAATGGTCTCCTCGACGGCTACGATCCATCTTTTGGACTTGGTTCGATGACTTGTAACGTCTACGACACGGCCTGGATCGCATGCGTGAAGAAGACCGTGCGTGGCCATTCTCAGTGGTTGTTCCCGTCCTCTGTCTCATATATTCTCGACTCCCAGTCACCGAATGGGGGCTGGCCGGCACATCCAGGCGAGGAAGACTCAGATGGAGTTGACGGCATTCTGTCAACGATGGCCGCTTTGTATTGCTTGACTCAGCATGAAAAAAACCCTCTGCAACTGCGCCATCTTCACAATGGTGGTCTTACAGAAAGACTCAACAAAGCCACCGCTCGACTAGGGACAATGCTTGAACCATGGCGCGTGGATCGTTGCAAAGCTGTAGGTTTCGAGGTCCTCATCCCTTCTCTTCTGGAATTGCTCTCGGCTGAGAGCATTTGGTTCGACTTCCCTGGACGGACGCTGCTCCTCCAAATGCGTGATAAGAAGCTATCCAAAGTCCGACCTGAAATGCTCTACATGAATGCACCGGTAGCGCTGCTACATTCACTAGAAGCATTCCATGGGTGCGGAGACTTTTCCTTCGACAAAGTAGGTCACCATAAAGTTGGCGGAAGCATGATGGCATCTCCATCTGCTACTGCCTCATACCTAATGCAATGTACCAATTGGGATGACGAAGCGGAAGCATACCTGCGTCTAGTCGTCTCGAATGAAGAAGGCAATGGCTCAGGCGGTGTGCCAAGCGCCTATCCGTCGACAAATTTCGAAGTCACATGGGTAAAAAAATCTCATCTGCTTGAATTGTCTGGTCGCTGATTATGGCGTAGGTCATTTCAACCATACTTGAAGCAGGCTTGTGGAACGAAGACGCCCATGCGAGTCTCCGGCCAAAGATTCTAAGGTTCCTCAGCGAGGCAAGAGGGAACGGAGAAGCGCTTGTTGGTTTTGGTAAGCCTCCTCCAGATATGGTCATAACGTACTAAATTCATAGCGCGATAGCTCCAGGCATCGAACCTGATTTAGACGATAGTAGCAAAGCATCAATCATCCTCAGTCTATTGGGAGAACCGGGCATCACAAGCCGCATAATAGACTATTTTGATTCTCAAAGTTGTCTGAAGACATACAACGCCGAGAGGAATCCCAGCCTCAGCGCTAATTGCAATGCGCTGCTCGCTATCCTTCTGGACTCTGAAGAGAGTCAGTTAAAGAGTAGGACAATAGAGAAAGTGAAAGCTTACATATGCGAGAGTTGGGGCAATGCCAATGGCACGCTTGAGGATAAATGGGCAAGTTCACTTCAGTCCTGATGAGACGCAAGGTAGCTAATACTAATTCTTGAATAGAACCTCTCCGGATATCACACAGCGATGCTAATGAGTAAAGTTTTCATTGAGCTGCTCAGAATATTGGACTCGGCAAGGTCTTCGCAACTGGCTCTCAAGCTGCTGTGCGAGAAAGCCATGCCCGTACTCCTTCAATGCCTGGTCCGGACGCTTCATTCGCAACATTTGAACGGTTCGTGGGGTTGCAAAGGGCCGAGAGAAGAAACAGCCTACGCCATACTTAGCCTCTCAAATTTACGGACTCTTCCCTTGGCTCAATATTTCCGGTGTGAAGTAATTTCCGCAATCGATCGCGGGCAATCGTTCCTAAAGACCTCAGATCCATACGAGTTAGGATACTTGTGGGTCGAAAAGGTCTCTTATACCTCTTCAAACCTTACAGAAGCTTACGTTAACGCTGCACGCTATACTTCAATGACAAAACCCTCGCTTGGAGAAAGAATTTGGAATCTCTGCAGCGCCCATGACAAAGACTTAGCAAGATTTGCGAGTCGCATTGACGGGAGCCCTTTGTCAAAGCATCCACGATGGTTGGTGCTTGGATCGTGGATCGATAGTAGACTGTACGTGTCGCAGCTGCAAAAGATCCTCGCTAACAACGGGCACCACCGAGCGCTCAAAGAATATGGTGAGGGAATGGCTTTTCGCTGGGTTTTCTCGAATCACAAGTCCGGCTCAGTACTTTCTTCACGTCTCATCTGCGATATGATAAATTTGACGATCCTGAGTAAGCACCTTGCTGCAATGGCTGAGCATGCTCCGCTTCCATTGAATCGAAATTGGCCGGAAACCTACCAGAACAACCCTGAAGGGTGCACAGAGTCACTTCAACTGCAAGTCCATGATAGCAACAAGATGACTAGCGAAGTGACGATCAATGGGACCTCAAAGCTCCAAGCAGACTATCATGTTCCAGAGCTTGAAAAGGGAAATGGATGGTACAGCAGAAGCGAGAATGGCAATGTGAAAGATGAAGGGAGCTGGCCAACTTCCCAGAACACTGTGTCACGTCTCCGCGCCTTACTTGATGGGGACCCAACAGCAGCGGAAGTGGTCGTTGCGCTAGGGCTGCTGCACAAGGCGAACTAGACAGGTTTTCGCACGCCCAGACAGCTCGTATGGACAGACATGAACGCGAATGCCCTTCAGAGAGTGCTACCAACGTCTTGAAATGTCAACAATTGGAGTATACGTCTTCTCCCGCTACAGAAGCTTGGCGGCTCATCCTTGCCTTCGCAATTTTTCTGGTATTGCGCGAGAAGGCGAGCGTATACTGGACTGCTCCTCTAGAGCGAGTACTACAGGACGTGCGCGAATGTATTCTAAAGATACTCGGACTTGAGCACGAGCTCGCTTGGCTGTGTCGCTGTTTTACTAATTCTAGTGGTCCGAGATGCAAAGACGATGTGACGGAGCTCTTGTCGTATGAACGGGACCGACTAAACTTAGCATTGCGTCACCTGAGCAAAGTTGGGGCGGAGGAAGATGTGGTAAGAGCTATCGAGGTTATCGTCGATGTCGCAGACCAGACAGCAAGAGACCTTGAATGCGGTTGGTTTTGAGATGCGAGCAAGCGTGAACATGTTGAATGAGGGAGTCATGGAAGGCTGCTGTACGGTGCCGGTTAGGATATAGGAAGCAAATGGGTTTATCAATAGGGTTCTATACCGGAGTTCTGGTCGAACTCAGTCCAAATTTTCCTCGAAGAAGACCTTGGCGGTATTTAGCAATCCGACTCCCTCAATACTTTAACGACGGACTTGAAGACTACCGAGTCATAGTTGTTACCGTTCTGAAGTGGGTAAATGCACTCACTGAAGGACGTATACAGTCGGAAGTACCTTCATCTCTGCGACTTGGTCCTGGGATCCTAAATTGTGAGCCTAGTCTTCCGGTTATTGAGACCCAAAACATACCGAACATGATAGATAATACTGCTGTTCATTCGCACACATTCAATTCGAGATAATTCACCAGCACACAGACTACGCGCTGATCCATGCGGTTTTCAGGGAAGGAAGACATGCGGGGCACACCCATTCCGGCAATGAAATGCGAGTCTAAAGCCTGATTCCAAAGGAATTGTGACAGAAAACGATGGATTGAGCAGAAGGAAATCACCAACCGAGTCCGATAAGAGCGACTGCGATGTCTATCGTACCAAGCAGGTTTCTATGTCGCAGCCGGGAAGGTGTCAAGGTTTTGATGGAGCTACCATACAAATCGTGGTTTTTCGCGCAATTGAATTAAAATCTCTTTTATCTATTCAATTAGCATGCAATCGTAAAGCTTTTAGTATATTTATATAGTTATAATTTTTCTCTATTTTCGCTTTGTCGTGAATAATCTCTCTAACTCTTCTTGTTGTTATCGCTATAAGCAAACTTGCTAGAACGAAAAAGTTTTTTAAGAAGATTATTATTGTTGTCTTTAATAACTTTTTATTGTTTGCAAAGTCTAAAGTTATTAAATTAAAGCTTAAAATTAAAAAATAATTAATAACGAGTTTCTTTGCTTTTGCAAAAAAATTCGCAAACAAAATTCTTTCTCTTAATATTAATATTTATTAGATATTCTTTAATTTTGACGCAAATTATAGTGTTACAAATAATAATAGATTCGATAGTAATAAAGATATAGACAATAAGACGTTTATTAATATAGCAATTGTAACAAAGATCTCTTTAAATAAAAAAATCAAGTAATTATTAATAAAATTATTAATTGTTGCGAACATTGTTTTTTTGAATAAAAGATTTAAGACTATATAAGAAGCAAGACAAAAAAGAATAAAAAAGAGAATAAATTGCTTGTTTTAAAGAATTATATATTAAATTATATTGTTGTTTTTAACAATAATATTTTCTTTAAATAAAACAATAAATTAATTGTTGTTTATAATATTAATAATTAATTCTATATAACAATTTAGATTTGTGTGCAAGATAGAGCAAAATTGTATATTAAAAACAATAGAATTTCGTACTATAAATTAGAACTAAAGACAATAATTATTTAAAAAGATTAAAAGTCTAATTAAAGATTAGTTTCAAAGCTCAAAAACAATTTAGATTAATTGTTTAATATAATTTTTAGTGTGATCGTTAAATCGAGTCGAACTGTTACGAGTCGCGTACTAATAAGTACTATTCGTCGCGCATCGCTCTTCATAGGGTAATTAGAAAGAAAAGATTTGTCGACAAAATCAAGATAATCAAGATGACTTAGCCCTTGAACATCTTAGATTCAAGATCAAGATAATTAAGATAATCAATGTCTTGAACATCTTAAATATCTTAAATCTTAAATGATGAAAAGATATATAGCTTTCGAACGCAACTTTCTTATGAATCGTATTCAATTTATTTTAAGTCTTGACTTATTGTTACGATTGACTCAAGTTGCAAATCCCTTGTTATCAAGTAATTGCTTGCATTATCTAAAGACGTCTACAAATCTCTTCAAAGCATAACTCTCTCTAATATTTTCGAAAAAAGTACTAGCGTAACACTTTGAACACCCTAAGAATGTTTGTATTAAATCAACGCGCCTCTATCTCAAGCACTAGCTCTACAACAAAAGAAAAACAATTCATGTCAAATCTCATAAAGATCGACGATAACGACAACAATATTAACAATGAAGAAGAAATCTTATTAAAGATCAAAGTTAATGCTTCAAACAAATATTATGAAGATAGAACTAGATTGAAGAATTGAATCACGCAAGTTAAGATCTATTTTACATTTTATCTCGTTTCAAGAAATAAAAAGACCTTGTTGACTTTTACTTTTTTTTGAGGACGAGTTTAGCATTGATTAAAGCCAAACCTTTGAAAGCATCTTAAGAATGAAGAAGACCCAAGAGAGATCTTTATTAATTTCGATGTCTTCAAGAAAGAACTACGACAAGTATTTGAAATATCTAATGAAAAATAGACAACGAAACGAGTTATTTAGCATTTACAACAAAAGACATTAGCAACAAATTACGTCGTCAAATTTTAGAAATACGCAAATCTAATCGATTGAAATAATGCATCACTAATGACAATGTTCAAGCGAGACTTAAAGAAGAATATTAAGGACGAACTCATGCGCAACGACGCAAGATTCGACATCATTCAAATCTTAATAAAGATAGCAATCGACGTAGACGACAAGCTATATAAGAGAGCTATGAAAAAACAATACGATTAATTCTAGAAAAGAGCAAGAATCTTCTTTGAATCAACGATCGAATATCACGCAAAGAGAGATCATTTCAAAAAGTACAACAATCTAGATTATCGCGAGCTTGCACCAATGAAATTGAACTTTACTTAGCGACGTAAAGAGAAAAATTCTAAAGAAAAGCAAGGTAATAAATTCTAGAAAACGTGCTATTCATGTGGCAAATCGAATCACTTCGCAAGAGATTGTCGTTCAAAGAACTTAATAATTCCACGACAAATCAATGCTATGTTAAGAGAGATACTTGATAGTCAAAACGACATTAGAAAGCAAATCGACATAGAAGCGAACATCTTCAAAACTAAATCGAACAACGACTACTATCTAATAAAGAACTTAAATCAATTATAGAAAGTCCTAGATAAAACATCATCAAACAAGGCATTCGCATTTACGCAAAAAGTTAATCAAGCACTTTAGGAGACTATTAAGTCTCGCAATCTAATTATCGACTTAAACAAAAAGTATAACTAAAAGAACTTTCACGAATGCCTAAAAGACATTACAAATTACCTTAAGACTTTAACTAGTTTATCGAAAAAAAAACAAATTAATCAAATCGTAAACAAATGCGAGAAAGCGCTAGAAAGCGACGCCACTATAGAAAGAGATATTCTTGACGAAATCGAATAACAACTAAATAGTGTTAGTTTATCTAAACAAAAGATAAAGAAAGCAAAGAAACATAAGACACTTAATTGAACAACTTGCTACGACGATTTATGCTAGACTTACCTAGAAAAAAAAGAAGAAGCTAATTGATTTTTTAGAAAATCAAAGTTAGCAATTTAGCAATAAAAGAAAGCTTAACACAAACAAACGCTTGAAGCGAAAGTCGCAACATAGAAGCAAGAAAAAGTTCAAATTTCTTAATAAAGAGCATACTAGAGAAATGCAATATGTTAGCTCAACAACAACAACTAAACTTAACAACATACGTACAATGTTTTATCACATCAATTAAGATCAATGATCGTTAACTCATTGCAATGATCGATTTTGATGCGACAAATAATTTTATGATCAAAGCTCTTATAAAGAGAGAAAAATATTCTATTCGAAAGAAGTCTAACGCATACAATCTAATAATTGTAGATAAAAACTCATTATTCGACGAGAATGAAAGAGTGAACAAAGAAACGAAATCACTATCGATAGCTATTTAGCAACATCACGAGAAGCTAATCTTTAATATAGTGAAAATAATTACTCACAATATCATTCTAGAAATGCCTTAATTGAAATAGCACAATCTAGAAGTCGACTAGAATACACGAGTACTTAGATTCGAACAATGTGATCACGCAATTCACATTCAATCTACGCATCGACAACGTTCGATAATAAATGAAAGATAAAGTCGAAACTCGATCGCAAGATGCGAACTTACATTTTCGAAAAAAAACGATTTAATCAAGTTTAACTTAATAGGCATTGACAAAAATTAATCGAATCACAAAGTTAAAGTAAGTGAAGAAAATTGCGAACCTTCTAAGAATCTTGAATTATTTAGTATAGCGAAGAAATCGCTAAAGCACATATTACGAATATACAACAATTGAAAGCATCTATTTTAAGAAAAGAAAACAACAAAGACTCTTTCTAAACATTAATTGTGAAATTATGAAATTAAACTTGAACTAGACAAGCAATTTACGTTTGAACTTATATATGTTCTATTCAAGAAGAAGCTCGAAGTACTTCGCGAATACTTGGCAAAAAACGAAAAAAAAGAATTTATCAAAAAATTTCAATTATAGATAGAATACTCGATTCTCTTTATATTTAAAAAGAACGAAACTCTTCGTCTATGTGTTAATTATCAAAAGCTAAATCATATTACGATTAAGAATCGATACTCACTACTCAATATTAGCGAGCTTCAAGATCGACTATTCGAAGTCAAATACTTTATCAAACTAGATCTACAAGAAGCGTACAATCAAATTAAAATAAAAATAGAGAAAGAGTAAAAGATAGCTTTTCGCACACGATATGAACTATACAAATACACAATAATGTCGTTTGGGCTCATCAACGTTTCGACAACGTATTAAGAAATAATTAATGATATATTACGACAATATTTGAATCAATTTGTCATAGCATATTTGAACGACATCATGATTTACTTAAAGATTTTGAAAGAACATGTTAGTTATGTTTTCAAAGTACTAAAATGTTTAAATAAGAGAAACTTACATCTTAAACTCAAGAAATGCGAATTTCATCAAAAGAAAGTTAACTTTCTTAAATTTGTCGTTGAACGACATGAAGTACGCATGAATCTTAAAAAACTACAAACAATCAAAGAATAAAAATCATTCGTTAACGTCAAAGAAGTACAATTCTTCTTAGATTTTATAAACTACAACAAAAAGTTCATTAAAGATTACTTCGTTAATGCGATATCATTAACTAATTTTACGAAAAAGAATACGTCATAAGTATAGAAATTCATAGAAAAAAAATCATTTTAAAATCTTAAACTAGAATGCTTGAAAAAATCAATATTAAAAATGTACAATTTACGATTGTCAAGTAGAATTGAAATCGACGCATTAGATTTAGTTATCGATGTATGCTTTAATCAAAAGCATAAAAACATGTAACACTCAATGACGTATCTTTCGAGAAAATTTTCGTTAGTCAAACAAAATTACGATGTTTACGACAAGAAACTACTCGCTATTGTAGTCTTCTTAAAATCATGAAAAGTATATATCGAAAAATTATCAAAATTTACAATTCTTACGAATCATAAAAATCTTGTGCACTTTATCATTATTAAATAGCTTAATAGAAGGCAAATACGATAATCAAAACGACTCGAACAATACAAATTCAAGATACAATATACATTAGACAAAGATAGCGACAAAGCAAACGCACTCAACAAAAGAAATGATCATATAAAAACGAAAAAATCGTTTAATCACAACATACTTAAGATCAATAAAAACGAATTACTATTAGCAAACAAACACGAGCTAAATGTTACATTACGAATACTTCGAGACAATACAAAAGAATTTTCAATAAAGAAAGAAAAACTTCAAATATCTATCGACAAAATCGACGAATGTATAAGAGAACATTATGATAAATTATTGCAAGAGCATTCGAGAATAACCAAAATCCTTTAGCTTTTACGCTAGCATTGTTAGTTCTCACAAATGAGACAAGTTGTCGAGGCATACATCAAACGATGCCTTAGCTATCAATAGAACAAACATAATACGCATGCGAGCTATGGCGAAATCCAATATTAGGAATTATTTAAATCGTTATAAGATAAAATCACGATAAACTTTATTATTAAGTTGCCTAAGTCGACGAATTTAGCAACTAAAGACAAATATGATTCGATATTAATAATGATTGACAAACTTATTAAGTACTCATATATTATCGCAAGCAAAGAGAAGTTCATAGCAAAACAACTAAGATACATTGTATTAAATCGACTTATACGATATCATAATATACTCAAAGAATTAACTAGTGATAGAGACAAGCTTTTCACGTCTAACTATTAAAAGACATTGATATTAATGTTAAAAACAAGACTTAGAATGTTCATTATTTATCACTTGATTACGAATGATTAAATAGAGCGAACAAATTAAAGTCTAAAGCAATATCTAAGACACTACGTCAACAATACTTATAGCAACTAGGTATCACTTTTATCTATGACACAACTAGCACTAAATGCAAAGATTTCGAATATCACTAAGATAACTTTATTCTTCGTCAATTATGACAAAGAACCCAATCTCTTCGAGGAAGAACGACGACATCTATTAGCACAATTAGTTATCGAGAAGATAGCAACACTAAAAAGAGTACACGACAACATCTTAAAGATGCAAGAAAGATCAACCAAGTATTAAAACAAAAAACGAAAAACGACATCTCAACTAAAGAAGAGAGATAGAGTATATCTTTTTACGAAAAACCTTAAGACAAGAAAGTCAAGCAAAAAATTGAATTATGTCAAAGTCGAATTGTTTCTCGTCAAGAAGGTCAAGAGATCAATCAACTACGAACTCGACTTACTCAAGAACGCCAAAGTATTTCTAGTATTTCATATCTCATTGTTGGAATTAGCGAATTCAACCACGCCTTTATAGAACACATTTTATTTTCACTCACAAAAAGAAGAACAATATAAGATTGAGAAAATTCTACAACAAGAAGGTTAAGAATACCTTATCAAGTGAAAAGAATATTTTATCTCCAAGAACACATAGAAGTCACTCAAGAATCTAAAGAAGTGCCCTAACAAGCTACGACGTTTTCATTAGCGACAAAGTCGCTCATGAGAGTCGACAAAGCATTAGAAGACAAGAAAGCAAATAATGAAGAATCGATAATAATATCGAGTAAGACTTTGAACGTTTTCTCAATACACTTGATCTCTTCCTTATTCTTCTTGATCTTTAGGATATTTTTCGACTTCGCATCATTTATATCTTTTAGACGACGAAGTCAATGTTTTCTTTGTTTCGTCTTTCGCGCAATTCTTAAGCGCAATTTTGTTATTTTATCATCTAGCTTTTTAGCGTTCTAGATAGCTTCATTCATTTCTTGATAGTTCGAAGCCAAATCACACTTTCGATTCTTTCAATAACACTTCTTACACTTGAGGTATTTCCTATTTACTTGGCAAGATACGCCAAACGAAACGCAAACTCGACAAGGGCGCATTGTGAAAAAGGCGTGTTTATAACGACGATTAGCAACGAAGTTGCGACGTTGTTCAATAAATAGTCTAACTAGCATGATAAAAAAGAATGAATGGTTTCGAGATAAAAATCCTCGAAGAGGGGAGATAGTGTTACGAGTCGCGTGCTAATAAGTACTATTCGTCGCGCATCGCTCTTCATAGAGTAATTAGAAAAAAAAGATCTATCAACAAAATCAAGATGATCAAGATGACTTGGCCCTTGAACACCTTGAATTCAAGATCAAGGTGATCAAGGTAATCAATGCCTTGAACACCTTGAATACCTTGAACCCTAAATGATGAAAAGATATATAGCTTTCGAACGCGACTCTCTTATGAATCGTGTTTAATTTATCTTAAGTCTTGACTTATTGTTACGATTGATCCAAGTTGCAAATCCCTTGTTACCAAGTGATTGCTTGCATTACTTGAAGACGCCTACAAACCTCTTCAAAGCATAACTCTCTCTAATATCTTCGAAGGAAGTACTAGCGTAACACGAACACTTTTTTATTAACTTAATTTATTCTCTTGAATCTTGTAGAATTAGATCAAGATTGAGGCGCGAACTCGATTCTAGAATCGAGTTTCGTCGAGTTAATGTCAAGAATCCAAGCTAGCTTCGTCGCGTTAGTATTGACTTATCTTATCTTATCTTATCTTATCTTATCGATAACTCGATTAAACTAGCGTAGAGTTTACGCTAATCGCATATAGTTAGCGCGTCACGTGACGTCACGTGATCGGGTAGGTCGGGTTGAACACTTGACGCGCATTCTTCGCTCGTCCCATCCTATTAAGCTAGGAAATTTGCCTGACCCTAGGGTTAGGGTTGGGCGAGTTAACTCGATTGGATTGAAACCTAATTCAACGATTACGCTAATAATTTTACATATTAAGAAGTACTTTTGTTTGCAATTTAAAAAACAAGAAATGCTAATACGTATTTTATTCTTATATAATAGAGTCGAATTAAATATACTTTTATTGCATTTAAAAGATTTTTCTTCTCTAAAAAAATTGCTCTTTGTAACAATAATTAAGATAAAAATTGCAAAAGATAAAATAACTTGCAAAGTATTAATTTTAAATCTACTTAAAAACAACAAAATTATAATAACAAAAAAGATTATAAATATATATAAATACAAGAATTGTAAATATATAAACAAAAACAAAGAAAAATGTTATTTAAGTAGCAATAAGCACTTTAAACTTAATTAAAAAAAATGTTAATAACTAAATTAAAGAATACACAATTAAACAATATATACTTAGTAAATCTTTTAATTACGTTAAATTCAATACGAAATAATCGAACTTAATAATAATTTATTTAATAAAAAAAACATATTAAGAATAAAGAAACAAATGTTTCTTAATATTTTTATTCTTGTTTTAATATCTACTTTATCAACTAGTTTTATACTTAATTTTATAAAAATAATTAGCGTAATTGTTAAATCAAGTTTCCATTCAATCGAATTAACTCGTTCAATCCTAATTCTAGAATTAGACAATTTTTTTAGTTTAACAAAATAAAGCGAGCGAAGAATGCGCGTCAAGTATTCAACTCGAATTATTCGATTACGTAACGTTACGTAACGCGCTAATTATATACGATTAGCGTGAATTCTACGCTAGTTCAATCGAGTTAGCGCGTTACGTAACGTTACGTAATTGAATAAGTCGAGTTAAACACTTAACGCGCATTCTTCGTTGATCTTATTCTATTAAGCTAGAAAATTTGCCTAATTCTAGGATTAAGATTGAGCGAGTCAACTCAATTGAATTGAAACTCAATTCGATAATTATATTAAGCTTTAATAATGCGATACAAAATTAAACTAATTGCGTCAATTCGAGAAATCGAATCGAATCGAATTGAAAGTCTTGAGGATTTGATTTCTAAAATTGAAATTGACAATTCGATTCGATTTCAAAAGTTAAATCGAAAATCGAATCGAAAAATCGAATCGAATTGTCAAGACTATTATTTTTAGTAAATTTAAATATTTTTAGTAACAATTAATTAATACTTTGATAGCGATAGTTAATCTATTTGAATTAATTAATAAATATATTAGATATTTCTTTCTATAAATGTATTACTACTAAGCATTATCTAGTAATTAATAAAAAATCTAAATTTAAACTTAATTTATACTATTTTTAGTATTCTTGACATTCTTGACGATTCGATTCGATTTCTAATATTGGAATCGAAAATCGACTTAATTCGATTCGATTCAATTTCAAAAGTTAAATTGTCAATTTGATTCGATTCTAAAGTTGAGATCGAAGATCGAATCAACGATCAATCTATACAAAATATAAATAATAAGTTAAATTTTTATTTTTTTTGTCTATATTATTGTCTATTTTCTTGAGATATTTATATTGATATTTGTTAACAAAAAATACATATTTTTTGTTAATATTATTTAAAGAAGGATTTCTAATAATAATAATGCAACTTAAAAATATTAATTATTGCTAGCGATATTGCAAATCGACAAAATTTAATTACTTAAAACTTAGTATTACAAATATTAAATTTTAAATTAGCGTTAATATAATCTTCGACAAAGTTATATAAGAATTTCGAACTCTTTTTCTAAATATATATATATATTAACTTACAATTATTGTTGTTGTAGAATCTTAATTTTTATATATTTGTTTACTAATAAAGTTAAAAAAAATTATAAATAATTAAATTTTAAATTTTAAAAATTATGCAAACAATTAAAATAATATTAGATGCATTGTATTATAATTACTCTTAAAGAATCTTATAAATAAAACTCTAGTAAATTTTTCTTTTATAATGCAAATATAAACGCATTTATTAATTATTTTTTTACAACAAACTTCTTCTTTTACAATTAACAAAGACAAAACTTAAAATAACATATCGAAGTATAAAGATATAAACAAGAACAAAAATTCGAATAATAATTTGCTTAATTATATAAAGAAGAAGAAATTAACGCAAAATGTATAAGAACAACTAAAGATTAAAAAAATTATAAATTACGAAACTCTTGTTTAGATATCTAATTATATATATTATTGCAATACAAATAATCTATTTTTGACGCTTTAAAAAGTCTATTAGAACTGTAGTTTTATTCTTGTATTAAAACAAATTCTTGCAAGAATTTGTCGAATATCTTATAATTCTTTGCGCATTATTTGTAATATTTGATTTATTTTTTAAGTATTGCAAACAAAATTTCGATAAAATTAAAATTGCAAAAGTATAAAGAAAAAAACGTTAATATAATATTATTATTATTATATATTTTTTAGAGCTTTTTACTTTTATAAATAAAGATATTATTTAAACAAAACACTAAATTAAAGTCTTTATTAATTGCTAATATAGTAAGTAAAAGAATATAATTGCAAATAAAGTTATTAAAGATTGTTTATATAATAGATTTGTAATAAATAATTTAGATAATATATTCTTTAATTGTAAATGCTAGCAATATTAGTTATTTCTTTAATTATTTAAATATTATATATATTTTTGCTTCGCAATCTTGCAACAATTATTTATATTTTCTATTATTAATTCTTTCGCAAACAACAAATTTATTTAGAAACATTAATTAATGTATCTTTTATTTATATAATTGTATTCGCTAGATATTATATTTAGACTAATCGTCGAGTCAAGTTATGATATTATTCCTTTGGCTCGACCTGGCGCCAAGATTGGGTCGCGACAATTTTTTGAAATCGAATCGCTCAAATTAGCTTAGCGCGCTTTGCGCTAAACTACTTATAGTAATCGACTAAACTACTTTAAGTGATTCGATTCTTCGATTTTTTTGACCCAAGTCTTGGCATTTGCACGTGACATTTCCGGGTTAGCGCGACCAGTCTAATTATATCGTATTTAACTTTTTTGCAAAGCGTAATAAAAGATCTAAAACGTCTATTAATATATAGTTATTAGAATGTTAATATATTAACTTTTTTATACGTTTATTTCTCTCTTTAAATCATTCTTGCGATAATTTAAATATCGACAATAATATTAAATTTATTATACAAATAAAAGCATATTTTGTTAAGATAAATATAAAGCAAAGATTAATATATTTGAGAAAATTATTCTTTATTGTTTTATTAATTAATCTAGCAAAACTTCTTCAATATTAAAAGATAATAACAAAGATATATAATTCGATATTATATTTTATCTTGCGTATTTAACGCTTAAATACACTTTCTAGATGCAATATTTAAACAATATTTTTATTGATTCTAATGCGATCGACTATTGCAACTCTTTAATTGTTAATTAAAATAAACGCTATAACAAAAAAAGAATTGCGAAATATACAAATTACACGATTATACTAAAGACTTTAGATATTGCCTAATCAAGATGCTAATTAAATAGGTAAAAGAGGTTTTAATTTAATTGCGCAAAAAACCACGATTTGTGTGATGGCCCCACCAAAACCTTGGCACCTTCCCGGCTGCGGCATAGAAACCTGCTTGGCACGATAGTGCTCGGCTCTTGGCGGCAGCTTGCCGTGGTTATCATGGCGAAAGCTTAAGTAGGCGTCGAGATGAGATGAACTAGGGGCTCTGGAAACAGGTACAAGTATCCGTCAATCGATCAAACGACGGACACTTCAGAGGCCATGGCTCCAGCCACGGAGATCGCGATACTCCCACTAGCAATAGGAGCCAAGTTGGAAGACCCCAACTCTCCCACCCACACTATCTGGCAATCTTGCCTTGACACCATTGCCAGTCAAGAAGGGTATCAGCGCCTGTACTGGGGCCGAAAAGTCGAGGCCCCGAACGTTCTCCAGCTGTTGATCGGTACGAGCCTCTGGTCCCAACAACGAGGACAAATCTATCAAGCTGACACGATCTAGACTGGGACAACGTAGACTTCCACAAGAAGTTCATGAGCTCCCGCGAATACGGCCCCTTCATGGAGCATTTTGGCAAGCTGCTCGACGGCCCTGCCTCCATTTACCACGCCAATCTCTCGCCCCATCCTCCAGCACCAGCGACCGCCTCATCTCGCTCCCCCGTCACGGAATGCTTGACCTTCTACCACCCCACCGACGCGGACACATCTGCTTTTGAAGAAAAGTGGTCTGCCAGCCGCTCTAGCCTTGAGCAGCATGCTGAGGGCTATAGAGCTAGCAGTGCGGGCTGGATTGTTGAAGAGCTAGAATACGAACATGAGATGTGTAAGGCGTTTGCCATTTTCATTGGGTGGGAGAGTATAGATGCGCATATGAAGTTCAGGGATACGGACCACTTCAAGAAGTCGATTATGCCGTTGAGGGAGGGACTTAAGGGTATTACGGCGTGTCATGCGACTATGCAGGAGAGATAGGGGGTCCATACACCCGAAGAATGTTTACGAGAGATGGTGATATGATGATGTATTGAGGTTGCCTTTCTATGCATGCTAAATAAGTGATGTCCTGTACACTATTTAACATCCATGCCAGAGATTTGGACTCCTTCCTACAACCGACGCTCTGGACAAGCCACACAAACACACGACTTCGAATCCTGACAATGAGTTGTATCAATAGCCTTTCTCCTAAAGGACAGGTCAGTCTATGGGCTTCGCGTGTTGTGTCTGATATAAGCGTTGCTTACCTACTTCTCCACCTCCACCATAACCACACAAGGCTCCGTCTGCTTATGCTCGTGGTACCTCTCACACCTGGCAGCAGCATCCCTAAACGGAGCCTTCTCCCTGCACCCATTCGTCCTCTTGTATCTGCAAAAGATCTCTCTCAAAAAGACTTCGCTCCTAGAACATGAAAACAATCATCATCAGCCGTCACCTCTCCAATCTGCTAATCCTACCCAAAGAAGAAAAGTCCTTTGAAGAGAGGAGACAAGAACTTACCAAGAATCCTCATGTGTCTGCACCAGATTATCCGTCTTCTTCCATACAAACAGATCCACCACCAAATCCCTGAGCCCACACTTCTCCCGCAATTCCTGATCCAGCGTCTGCGTATCATTCGGCGTCGGCACGCTGTTGTACTTTTCGCTCAGCCGCACTGTCTCGTCGACAATCGCATTCCTCAAGCCCTCCACCTCCAGCTGGTCGGCCAGCGCATACAGTCTTATGAGTCTGAAGAAGGCGGGGTGCGGGGCTTCGACTTCTTCGTGGGCGAGACTCTTGGAGTAGATCCACTGCTCGAAGAATTGGAAGTCGTCGGGGCGGACTTCGGGGAGGTGGATGCTGCCGGTCGTGGATTCGGTGAAGCCGTATTGCTGGTTCCAGGCGGCGCGGAAGAAGGGTGAGGCGGCGGTAAAGATGTCGCGATGGACGGGAAATTTGACTTTTTGTTCGCCGACGTGAATGGTTGCGAGTTCTTTGTAGAGGGTTCGGGTTGGTGTTGCTGGGGGTGTAAGGAGCTGTTGGCGCTTGGGGGATGGCGTGGACTTTCTAGATGAGCCCGGTGAGGTGGCAGTGGATTTTACTGAGAGACTAGCGGAAGAGGATCTAGAACTTCCTGACATCATTGACGGCGTATGCGAGCTTTGTAGGATACACGAGATGCTTGAGCAGTGGGATGCCTCTCTCAACGTCAACAGCGAAGCGTGAGATATACGATGGGTCTGCAAGGACGCAAAGAGGATTTAACGAATTTAAGTACAAATGTAGAGTTATCACACTCCGTGGACGAGACATAGTGATTGAGATAACCTTGACACTTCATGGCTGAAGCCAGGCAAACCTAACACCATGAATGGCTGCATCTGGCAAGCTAATGTCATTGCTAGTACGGTAGGCAGTGATGTAGATGCTTGCAACAAAGAGATAGAACAAAGGATTGAGCAGTGAAACCGCGATTGCAAGTTTGTCAGGTCGCACAGAAGCCGAATGATAGAAAGCGAACAATTTGTGATGCTGTCTTGGCTGAATTCGGTTGTACGAGCATTCCTTTTCCGGGAACGTTCATAAGGATGATCACATTCCAGAGCCCACACTATCCGCAAAGAGTTTCGATAGCATGGTAACAAACGCTTTGTGCAATTGACTGCGCAATGTAAGAATGAAGAGTACCAGATGACCTTGTTACCCACAGATATCGCAATGTGGTCTGACTATGCCGGCGGGACCACTAGATGCGATGCTTCTCGCTCTCTGCACTCTTGTGTCAGTTGCACAACTCGCATGCAGAGAAGCATTACGTACCAAGCCTTGAGTAAAGCATGTAGAGTGCCATCTGATTGCACTCTTGGGTCCCAGTAATTGTAACCAATCGCTCGTTGCTGTTATCTTGTGGTTCATTAATCTTGATCACACTACCACTAAGCTGCCTAATCTCATTGATCTTGGCTCCACCTTTTCCGATTATTGCTCCGACCATGTCGTTGGGGATAAAGATTTGCTGCGTCAGCGGCTGACCGGGCACCATACCCTGCATTGGTTGAGCCGGTGGCCCTGCGTGGCTCTGAGTGGTTTGGTGACCCGCATGAGGCATTGGTTGATGCGGACCAGCTGCTCCATAGCCAGCTTGCTGAGGTGAGCCGCCATAATGCACAGGAGCCTGCGGCTGCTGCTGTGGCGGCTGCCCATGGAGGTACGGGACACCATATGGGTTAGCAGGTGTACGATTGGCTTGATTGTTGTGACGCTTATAGTTATCTGGGTGGCCATAGTTGCCACCAGCAGGTTGTGGTACATAGGGCACAACTTGCATACCACCAGGAACAACACCAGCAGGACCACCGCTACGGGTGGCGTACGAGGACGCTGCGGGCCCTCCAAAGCGTTCTGTCAGCTGTTCGACAAGGGTCTGTCCTACGTAGTAGGTAGCTATATGAACCGCATCGGCAACACCGAGGACTACGAGAGATCGTTCCGTTGACAAAGGCAAGCAGGAATCAGAAGCATTGAGTCGAGCTCCAGAAGCTTCCTGTATCTCACGGATGCGCACACCAGACTTGCCAATGATCGACCCGATCAGTATGTGTGGTATTAATAGGCGGAGAGGGTAAGTCTTGGATTGACTCGTGGATGGTGCGTCGATAGGCTCGTTGTTGAGTGTGCGAATGATCAGTCCAAACGCCTAATCGATTAGCTGTTCCGATCTCTGACCTTGGTGATTCGAACGTACCTTTGCAGCAGCATCAACCAGTCCACTGACAGTCAGGACTCTCTCTACTGCACCGCGAGAGTAGTCGCTGACAGTACACTTCGCTCCAGAGTGACGACGGATCAGAGAGACGTTCTCTCCACCCTTACCAATGACAGTGGCGGCTTCAGCGCTAGATATAACAGCACGGATATGGATCCACCCTGTTTCGTCCTGGTGGCCTTGATGCAGACCAGGTCCCTGTGACGCACCCCGATCGTACTGGCCACCAGTTGATTGAATAGGCTGCGTCTCAAGTACGGCCGCAGCAGCTGCGCCTGTGCCATTAGGGGCGTCTGGCACTACAGTATCACCCTGATTGTCTTCATGCCCGTTTTCGACCGGTGCAGACTGTTCCTCGGTTTTTACCTCGGCTGTGGCAGTTTCGGGAGCTTCGACAGGTTCTGGCTTGATCTTCTCCTCGTCCTCTTCCTCATCTTTGGCAAGCTTGTCCAGAGCTGGGCGTTTGGCATCCGGCTGATCAGTCAATCCCGAAGGTGAGGACTCGTCGTCAAGCGGACGCTTGGCGGACGCAGTCGTAAGCGCCGAAGGTGATGCAGACATGTTGGCTAGTTGTCAATATGCTGTCTTGATATCTCGGTCGTACAAGGGATGTTAGAGGGATGTTATATTGATTGAAGCCTTGTATTTGATCCTATGTACACCAGGGGATTTCCAAGGAAAACGTGCTGGTGCTGGTGCTGATACAGGATTTCGGTGAGGTTGACGGTGGGTGAGCTGCTATTTGAAGGGAGGGGAGGAATCTGGTGAAAGGTACTCGGATAGTATTGCAAGGCTGTGGGTTGGAGAGTGGGTGCTGTGATTGTACGCTTCAACTGCGAAGGCAGCAAGTCAAACAACAGTGACGGGAGGGTAAGGCGCAGGGTAGCCTGAAGAGTTTCAAAAGGGGCTCTTGATGCTTTCGAGATCGTGCTGGGGGCGCTGAAAGTGTGTGAAACTGTAAGATCTACGACCTCTGCGAGGTAGTATCCTTCGTATCAAACCTTTCCAGTGGGGACCATATGAAAGATCCTCTCGTGCTACGACACCGTTGCCAACGAAGGCTTGGCAGCTTCTGCTATCCGGGTGGTCCAAGTAGGAATGTAGTTGAAAAGCTACGGTCGACCTCAGACTCAGATGAGGCTAGAAGTGATGGAGAGTACGAAGTAGGTGGGAGGAAGGGGAAATTATGCGGCTCAAGGTTACTAAGCCTAATGAAGTTAGAGGCCTCTATCACAGCTGCCTTCTTCGCAAGGGAAGATCTCACACAACAACAACACAGCACAATTCTGATCGCGTTTCCTCCGAGAATCTGCCAGTACAAGCGACGCTGGTATCTGCGGCCCTAATCATCTGCGAGTTCAATGACAGACAGATGCACACAGCGATTGAGGTTTGACTGCCGCCGGACTTACACTGCCTTCGGTTACTTTGGTTGCCTCAGTAGTCAGACCTATGCAAAAAAAAAGAAACAACCCTCAAGCTAACCCTAGCGGATTCGCTTATGTTAGGGCCGCGCTAGAACTAACACTAGAGATTAGTTTCGACACAATAATTGCACTAGCATTTAGCATATCTAAGCGCATTCGCATTAGACTAATCACGTCGATTCAAAAAACCAAGTTCGATTCGAATCGAATCGAAAGTCTTGGCAATTCAATTCCTAAAGTTGAAATCGACAAATTGATTCAATTTTAATCTTTGAATCAAAAATCGAATCGAAAAATCGAATTAAATTGTCAAGACTATTATTTTTAGTAAATTTTCTTATTTTTAGTAACAATTAATTGATAATTTAATAGAAATAGTTAATTTATTTAAGTTGATTAATAATAGATTAAATTGTTTTTATATTATGCATTACTATTGTGCATTATTTAGAAAACAATTAAAAAAATCTAAATTTAAGTTAATTTATACTATTTTTAGTATTCTTGTAGACTGGTCGCGCTAACCCGGAAATGTCACGTGCAAATGCCAAGACCTAGGTCAAAAAAAATCGAAGAATCGAATTACTTAAAGTAGTTTAGTCGATTACTATAAGTAGTTTAGCGCGCTTCGCGCTAAACTACTTTGAGCGATTCGATTCCAAAAAATCGTCGCGACCCAATCTTGGCGTCGAGTTGAACTAGAGGGGTGATATCATAATTCGACTCGACGATCAATCTGCTTGTTGTTAAACAAGCGTTATAAAGTTGTATATAATTGAATCTTTATAATAGTTAATTGTTGTACAAAAATAACTAGATATATATTAATAATTACTAGAATCGATATCGTAAAACTAGCAAAAGTATTTTTCGATAAAATTGTTTTACGCTTTAAAACGTTAATTGATATAATAAGCGATAAGAAATTTGTTTTTACTAATGTCTTTTAATTTGTTATATACTTTTATGCACAAATTAGAAAACAATTAAGTATTTTCTTTTATTTTTAGACAAATAATTTAATCAAACAACAAAATCAAACTCTTGAGCACTATTTTCGCACTTACGCTAACTCGAAATAGACGAGATAAGTTAATCTATTATCAATAACAAAAGTTGTCTATAACAATAGTTATTACATCTTAGTTAAAGCTTTGTCGTTCTATCTAATATACAATTATTATTCGAAGATTTACTATAAAGTTGAGAACAACTCTATTAAAGAAGAGATATTATTGACATAAAAACGCGTAAAATAGCTTTATAACTTAAGAAAAGTTCTAGCGAAACGTCTTGAAAACGTTATCGCGCAATAAACGAAGTACTATAATAAAAAATATAGATCAAAGAACTTTGTTATAGAAGAATTGATTATGTTTTCGACTAGAAATTGAAAGCAAAAGAGATTTAGCAAGAAGATGTTGCACAAGTATGTTAAATTATTTAGAATTAAGAATAAAATTAAAACGTAAACTTATTATCTTATCTTATCAAATATCTATCAAATATATAATACTTTTTATATTTTACTTTTAAAGTTATATTTGCATCGCGTTAACAACGAGTAGACAAAATAAATATTGCAAGCATTGAAACTTATTGATAACAAAATTAAATAAAAGATCGAAAAGATTTTAAACAAGACTAAGTCAAAGAAGCAAATATAAGATAAGATAAAGTAAATAAATTAAGGCGAGAAATACAATTAATAATTAAGAAAAGAGTCTCTTAATAAAATTAATAAGTTGCGAAAGAAATTTAAAAAGCAAACGCGTAATAAACAAAAGCGAAAAAAGTAACGCAACGCATATTGCGATAACGACGACTATGTTAACAATAATTTGTTCGATAAAATATTGCGCAATTGTTGTTGCATTGTTGTTGTATTTAATTAGATTTACAATAAAAGATTTCTTTATTTCGTTACACAAGATGCTAAAAATAATAAGATCGTCTCTCTTAATATAAATGCTTAAAACATAATTTTAAACTTTGTGCGTTATACTTTATTAATATTAAACAAAAAAATCTATATGCGAAAGCATAACGTCTTCGCTTTGTTCTCTTTTAGTCGATAACGTATTGCAACAACTTAACAAGTTCTTAACAATTTATTAAACTCGTTTTAAACAACTATAGAAAGTTATCAAACTTATTCGAAAATAAGTTGTTAGACTTCGCAAAATCATTCGTAAACAAGTCTTTAAAATTGTTCAAAGTATTCGCATTCTTTTAAGAAAACTAGATTGCGAAAAATTTACTTCGTTCGATCTTTATTATCTTTGTTGTAAATTCGATTTTGTTATTTATACACATTTTCGCGTTTTTTATTTTTTATAGACGTGTAAGTAAGCAAAGTGCGAACGAAAATAAAAGAAAAACTTATCAAATTATTATCTAACAATCTTGTTAACAATTTAGAGTTGCGAAGAGACTTAGTCGCAAAGTTGTAAAACTTTACAAAAGAATCTTTCAAACTTGTTTAATTTAAATTGATAACAAATTTAAAAACAATTTGCTTCAACTTTATCTTCTTTGTCTTTATTAACAATTCGTTTTTGTTTTTGTTTTTATTCTTCTTTAAATTCTAAATGCATGTTAATACATTGTACAATACATCGAAATAGATTAAAAAAAAGATTAAAAAATGTATTAAAGAACAAGCGAAAATACTTATAGTTAACACACGCTTTAAAAGAAGATTAATTAGTTGTTTTATTTTAATAATTGTTACGAGTCACGTGTTAATAGATACTATTTGTCGCGCATCTCTCTTCACAAAAGATAATTAGAAAGAAAAGATCTATCGACAAAATCAAGAAGACTTGGTCCTTGAACATCTTAAATTCAAGATTAAGATGATTAAGATAATTAAAATTTTGAACATCTTAAACATCTTAAATCTCAAATAATAAAAAGATATATAACTTTCGAATGCGACTTTCTTATGAATTATATTCAACTTATTTTAAGTCTTTACTTATTGTTACTTTAATTCATTGAATCATCTATGAAAATTTATTGAACATAAAATTGTCTATAATTGCAATCTTTGTTATCAAATGATTGCTTGCATTGTCTAAAGACGTTTACAAATCTTTTCAATAGCATAACTCTTTCTAATATTTTTGACGAAAGTACTAGCGTAACATTTTGAACATTCTAAGAATGTTTATATTAAGTCAACGCGCCTTTATCTTAAACAATAACTTAATAACATTACGTCGATTCTCTATTAATAAAGACAACAAAATAAGAATTAACAAATCTAACGTCTATTATAAAGATCGTATTGACTTGAAGAACTAACTTATGTAAATAAATATTTATTTTATTTTTTATCTTGTTTTAGCGAACAAGAAGACAATTTTCGCATTAACATTTCTTAGAGAAAAAGTTTAGCACTAGCTCAAGTCAAATTTACGCAAATATTTGAAAAATTATAACGAAAATTCTTGTTTAATGTTTACGAATTTCGATAACTTCAAAAGAGAGTTTCGAAGAATTTTTGAAACATTTAACGAAAAACAAATTGCGAAAAGAGTGATTTAGCATTTAATTTAACGAATTTTTGCAACAAACTACGTAGCAAAATTTCAAAAATATGTCAATTTTATCGAATAAGACGATGTCGCACTTATAACAATGTTTCGACGAAATCTTAAAAACAATCTCAAGAACGAAATTATGTGCGATGACAAATTCATTAGCGACATATTTGATCTTATCGAAATAGTTATCGATTTCGACAACAAATTGTATAAAAGAGTTATGAAAAAGCGATACAATCAATTTTACGAAAAAACGAAAATCTTCTTTGGGCTAACGATCGAATATTAGCAAGAAGAATTTCGTTCTAATTAGAAGTAAAGCAACTCAAACTATCGTAAACTTGCATTTATAAAATTAAATTTTATTCAACGACGCAAAGAAAAGAATTCTAGAAGAAAGCAAAATAACAAATTTCAAAAAACGTGTTATTTATGTGGCAAATCGAGTCACTTCGCAAGAGATTGTCGATTACGAAACTTAATAAATCGTCGACAAATCAATGTTATATTAAGAGAGATATTCGATAGTTAAAACAATATTAAAAAGCAAATTGACACAAAAACGAACATTCTTAAGATTAAATCGAACGACAATTATTATTTGATAAAGAACTCAAATTAATTACAAAAAGTTCTAGATAAAACATCATTAAACAAGACATTCGCATTTACGTAGAAAGTTAATCAAGCACTTTAGAAAACTATTAAATCTCACAATTTAATTATCGATTCAAACGAAAATTATAATTGAAAGAATTTTCATAAATGCATAGAAAACATTACGAATCATTTTAAGATCTTAGTTAATTTATCGAAGATCGTAGACAAATGCGAGAAGAAGCTAGAAAGCAATGTCATTACAAAAAAGAACATATTTGACATTACAATAAGACAATTAAATTTTACAATATACGCAAGTCTTAATTGAACAACTTGTTACGACGATTTATGCTAAACTCATCTAAAAAAAAAGAATGAAATTAATTGATTCTCTAGAAAGTTAAAGTTAACAATCTAGCAACAAAAGAAAGCTCAACGCAAACAAGCGTTTAAAGCAAAAGTTACAACACAAAAGCAAGAAAAAGTTCAAATTTCTTAATAAAGAGCATATCAAAGAAATGCACTATGTTAGCTCAACAATAGCAACTAAACTCAACGACGTACGCACAATATTTTATTACACTAATTAAAATTAACGATTGTTAACTCATAGTAATAATCGCTTTTAATGCGATAAATAATTTTATAACTAGAGCTTTTGTAAAGAAAAAAGAATACTTTATTTAAAAGAAGTCTAACGCTTACAATCTAATAATTATAGATGAAAACTCATTATTCGCAAGAAATGAAAAAGTAAACAAAGAAACGAAATTATTATTAATAGCTATTTAACAACATTACGAGAAACTAACCTTTAATATAATGAAAATAATCACTCACGATATCGTTCTAGAAATATCTTGATTGAAGCAACACAATTTAGAAGTCAACTAGAATACATAAGTACTTAAATTCGTGCAATGTGATTACGCAATTCACATTCAATTTACGCATCAATAGCGTTCAATAATAGATAAAAGATTAAGTCGAAATTCGATCGCAAATAGCGAATTTGCATTTTCGCAAAAAAACAATTTAATAAAATTCGATTCAATAAATATTGACAAAAATTAATTAGATTATAAAGTCAAAATAAATGAAAAAAATTGCGAATCTTTTAAGAGTTCTAAACTATCTAATATAGCGAGAAAATCGCTAAAGCACATATTACGAATATACAACAATTGAGAGCATCTATTTCAAAAAAAGAAAACGACTAAAATTTTATTTAAACATTAATTGTAAAATTACGAGAGTAAACTTGAATTAAACAAGCAATTTACGCTTAAACTTATATATGTTTTATTCAAAAAAAAGTTAAAAACACTTCGCGAATATTTAGCAAAAAACGAAAAAAAAAATTATAAAAAATTATTAATCACAAACAAAATACTTGATTCTCTTTGTACTTAAGAAGAACAAAACTCTTCGTCTATGTGTTAATTATCGAAAACTAAACAATATTGTAATAAAAAATCGATATTCATTATTTAACATTAGCGAGCTTCAAAATCGATTATTCGAAGTAAAGTATTTTATCAAATTGAACTTACAAGAAGCGTACAATTAAATTAGAATAAAAATAAAGAAAGAGTAAAAGACAACTTTTCGCATACGATATAAATTGTACAAATACACAATAATGTTATTCGAATTTACGAACGTCTTAACAACGTATTAGAAAATAATTAATGATTTATTAAAACAATATTTGAATCGATTTGTTATAGCATACTTGAACGACATCATAATTTACTTAAATATTTTGAAAGAACATATGAATTATGTTTTCAAAATATTGAAATGTCTAAATAAAAGAAATCTATATCTTAAATTAAAAAAATGCGAATTTCATCGAAAAGAAATTGACTTTCTTGAATTTGTCGTTGAACGACATAAAAAACGCATAAATCTTAAAAAGTTACGAACAATTAAAAAATAAAAATCATTTATTAATGTTAAAAAAGTTTAATTCTTTCTAAATTTTATGAATTACAACAAGAAATTCATCAAAAATTACTTTATTAACGCAATATTATTGATAAATTTTACGAAGAAAAAGACGTCATAAATATAAAAATTAACAAAAAAAAATTTAGAATCTTAAACTAAAATGCTTAAAAAAATCAATATTAAAGATGTACGATTTACGATTGTTAAACAAAATTAAAATTGACGCATTAAATTTAGTTATCGATGCATGTTTCAATTAAAAGTATAAAGACATGTAACATTTAATAACATATTTTTCGAAAAAATTCTTGTTAATTAAATAGAATTACGATATTTACGACAAGAAGCTACTCGCTATTGTAATCTTTCTAAAATCATAAAAAGTATACATCGAAAAATTATCAAAATTTACGATTCTTATAAATCATAAGAATCTTTTATATTTCATTACTATTAAATAGTTTAACAAAAGACAAATGCGATAATCAAAAGAACTCGAACAATATAAGTTCAAGATACAATATACATTAAACAAAGATAATGACAAAGCAAACGCACTTAATAGAAGAAGTAATAATATAAAAACGAAGAAATCGTTTAATTACAATATACTTAAGATTAACAAGAACGAATCACTATTAATAAACAAATACGAGCTAAATGCTATCTTAAGAATACTCAAAGACAATAAAGAGAAGTTTTCGATAAAGAGAGAAAAATTTCAAATATCTATCGACAAAATTGACGAATGTATAAAGAAATATTATGATAAATCATTGCAAAAGCATTCGAAAGTAATCAAAATTCTTTAATTTTTACGTTAGCATTATTAGTTTTCTTAAATAAGATAAATTGTTAAGATATACATCGAACGATGTTTTAATTATTAGCAAAACAAATATAATACATATGCGAACTATAACGAAATCCAATATTAAAAATTATTTAAATTGTCATGAAATGAAATTACGATAAACTTTATTATTAAGTTGTTTAAGTCGATGAACTCAACAATTGAAGACAAATATAATTCGATACTAGTGATAATTAACAAACTTATCAAGTATTTATATATCATCGCATGCAAGAAGAAGTTCACAATAGAACAATTAAAATACATTATATTGAATCGACTTATACAATATTGCGATATGTTGAAAGAACTAATTAATAACAAAGACAAGCTCTTTACGTCTAACTATTAAAAGACACTTCTATTGATGTTAGAAACAAAACTCAAAATGTTCATTATTTATTATTTGATCACAAATGATTAAACAAAACGAACAAACTAGAGTCTAGAGCAATATTTGAGATATTACGTCAACATTATTTACAATAATTAAATATCACTTTTATTTATAATTTAACTAGCATTAAATGCAAAAATTTTAAATATCATTAAAATAACTTTATTCTTCGTCAATTATAACAAAAAATTTAATTTCTTCGAGAAAAAGCGAAAGCATCTATTAACTTAATTAATCATCGAGAGAATAACGACACTAAAAAAGATACACGACAACATCTCGAAAATGCAAAAAAAATCGATCAAGTATTAGAACAAAAAATGAAAAACGACATTTTAATTAAAGAAAAAAAATAAAATATATCTTTTTACAAAAAATCTTAAAACAAAAAAGTTAAACAAAAAATTAAATTATATTAAAGTCGAATCGTTTCTCGTTAAGAAAACAAAGAAATCAATTAATTACGAACTCGATTTACTTAAGAACGCCAAAGTATTTCTAATATTTTATATTTTATTGTTGAAATTAACGAATTTAATTACGTTTTTACAAGACACATTTTATTTTCACTCACAAAAAGAGAAACAATATAAGATAAAAAAAATTCTACAATAAAAAAATCAAAAATATCTTATTAAATGAAAAAAATATTTTATTTTCGAAAACATATAAGAGTTACTCAAGAATCTAAAGAAATGTTTTAACAAGTTGCGAAGATTTCGTTAGCGACAAAATCACTTATAAGAATCGATAAAGCATTAAAGAACAAAAGAGCGAACAATGAAGAATTAATAAAAGTATCAAATAAGACTTCGAACGTCTCTTCAATACATTCGATCTCTTTTTCGCTCTTTTTGATCTTTAGAATGTTCTTTGACTTCGCATTACTCATATTTTTCAAACGACAAAATTAATATTTTCTTTGTTTTGTCTTTCGCGCAATTTTTAGACGCAATTTTGTTATTTCATTATTTAACTTTTTTCTCTTCTAGATAGTTTCATTCATTTTCTAATAATTAGAAGTCAAATCACATTTTCGATTCTTTCGATAACACTTCTTACACTTGAGATACTTCTTATTTATTCGACAAAATACGTCGAATGAAACATAGATTCAACAAGAACGCATTGCGAAAATGGCGTACTTATAGCTATTACGCTAGTACTTTCTTCGAAGATATTAGAGAGAGTTATGCTTTGAAGAGATTTATAGGCGTCTTTAGATAATGTAGGCAATCACTTAGTAACAAGGAATTTGCAACTTGAGTCAATCGTAACAATAAGTCAAGACTTAAGATAAATTGAATACGATTTATAAGAAAGTCGTATTCGAAGATCTATATACTTAATGAAATTCTTCTTTGTTCGTTCTATTCGTTCGTCGAGCAAAGCGAACATAGCTTGTTCGTCTTACTCGTTCGTCGAACAAAGCGAGCATGACTTGTTCGTCTTGCTCGTTCGTCGAGCAAAGCGAACATGGCTTGCTCGTCTTGTTCGCTCATCAAGTAGAACGAGCATGTAGATTGCCATATTCTATGCTACGCCTAAGCGCATTCCTTATACTAGTACGTTCTCGCTAGGCTCGTAACACTATTTTCTCTCTCTTAAGCTTTCGTCTTGAAAGCATTCTTTTTCTTGATGCCTTCTCGCAAAATCAATGATCGTAATTCTTTCAAACGCAAGGAAGATTTACTTAATTTTGTTAATTCTTTATCGCTTGCGATGCGTTTCTATAAGCGCTATTCTTTGCTAAAAAAGACTTGTACTCTTGATAAGACGTCGAAGAAGTGTATTTGTTGTGTGAAGGCGAACAAGCCTTGTGATTTGGCAATCTCGCCAATTAAACTTCGTCGAATTTATAAGAAGCGACTTCGCGTATGTGATGCGATTCGTGAGATAAAGATTAAGCTCTATCGCTTAGAACATCAATTGCGACAACTAAAGAATAAGAAAAAAGAGATAATGCTTTCGAAATAAAGTGTTATCGACACGTTGAAGAAGAAGAAGAAGATCTCGTTGCCTAAAGCTTCTAAGCTTCTCTTCGATGTTTTTTTCAAGCAATTTCAATTTTCGAATTCTTTGAATTGATCATCTCTAATCGTTAGTTTTCTTAATTTTGATAAAACTTCCAAATAAGATTGTCGTAGTTATCGAAATTCCCTTTAGGTTCTTATGTGTTTTCTATCGTAGAGTATCTCTTTCATTTAACAAGATATTGTTGATCTTTCTTTTTCAAAATCTTTTTCACTTCGAATCGATTTTTTTTTTGTGATTTATAATGAAATGTTTCTTGTATAGGCGTACTAGAGTCGACTAATTTCAACAACGATATATGAAACACTAGAAACACTTTGGCGTTCTTAGGTAAATCAAGTTCGTAATTGATCGATTCTTTGATTGCTTTAATAAAAAATGATTCGACCTTAATATGATCGAGCTTCTTGCTTTTCTTCTTGATTTTTAGATTTTTTGTTAGAAGATACACTTTATTTCTCTTTTTTAGTTGAGATATCATTTTTCGTTTCTTGTTCTAGTACTTGATCGATCGTTCTTGCATCGATAAGATGTTATCGTGTACCTTCTTTAGTGTCGCTACTCTTTCGATAACTAATTGAGTTGCTAGATGTTTTCGTTGTTGATCGAAAAGATTTAATTCTTTGTTATAGTTGACGAAGAAAGACGTTATTCTTGTCGTATTAGAAATCTTTGCATTTAATGCTAGTTGCGTCATAAATAAAAATGATATTCAATTGTTCTAAATATTGTTAACGTAGTGTCTTGGATATTGCTCAAGACTTTGATTTGTTCGCTCTATTTATTTATTTGTGATCGAATGATAGACAATTGACATGCGAAGTCTTGTATCTAACATTAGTATTAGTGTTTTCTAATAATTAGACGTGAAGAGCTTGTCTCTATCACTAATTAGTCCTTTAAATATATTATAATATCTAATTAATCGATTCAATACAATGTATTCTAGTTGTTCTATTGCAAATTTCTCTTTGCATGCGATGATATATAAGTACTTGATAAGTTTGTTAATCATTATCAATATCGAATTATATCTCTCTTTAGTTGCTAGATTCGTCGACTTAGACAACTTAATAATGAAGTTTATTGTAACTTCGTCTCATAACGATTTAGATAATTTCTAATACTAAATTTTATCATATTGCGCATATGTATCATGTTTGTTTTGCTAACAATTAAGACATCGTTTAATATATGTCTTAACAACTTGTCTTATATTGGGAAACTAGCAATGTTGGCGCAAAAGCTAAAGTGTTTTAATTATCTCTAGATGTTCTTGCAATAATTTGTCATAATGCTCTTTTATATATTCGTCAATTTTGTCGATAAATATTTGAAGTTTTTCTTTCTTAATCGAAAACTTCTTTGATTCGTTTCGAAGAATTCGTAAAATTGCGTTTAACTTATGTTTGTTAATTAATAATAATTTATTTTGATTAATCTTAAGTATGTTGTAATTAAACAACTTCTTTGTTTTTATATAATCACTTCGCTTGCTAAGCGCGTTTACTTTGCCATTTTCTTTCTCTAGAATATATAGTATTTTGAACTTGTATTGTTCTAGCTTCTCGAATTATTGCACTTGTCTTTTATTAAGTTCTTTTGTCGTAATGAAGTGCAATAAGTTTTTATAATTCGTTAGAATAATAAGTTTTGATGCTTCTTCTATGTATATTTTTTATGCTTCAAGAACTACTACTATCGCAAGTAGTTTCTTGTCATGTATATCGTAGTTCTACTTTGTTGACAAGAGTTTCCTCAAGTAGTATATCACTAGATATTATATGTCTTCATATAATTGACTAAAGCATACATCGATAACTAGATCTAATGCGTCGATTTTCATTTGTTTTAATTTCTTAGAATTAAACATCTTGAGTACTAGTTTCTTCAAACACTCTTCTTTTAATCTTTAAAATGTTGCTTTTTCGCTTAATTCTTATTTTTAAGACGTGTCTTTCTTTGTTAAATTTGTTAATAATATCGATTTTCTTAAGAAGTTCTTGATGAACTTTCTATTGTACTAAACAAATTCTATAAAGGCTTGAATGTTCTTAACATCGATTGATGTTAATTATTCTTTAATTGTTCTAATTTTTTTTGAATTCATTCTAATTTTATGTCGTTCTACAACGAATTCTAGGAAGTCAACTTTCTTTCGATGAAATTCGCATTTCTTTGATTTAAAACGTAAGTCTTTTTTGTTTAAACATTTCAATATTTGAGAAACATGTTGCACATGTTTCTTTAATGTGATTAAGTATATCATAATGTCGTCCAAGTATACTATGACAAATATATTCAAGTATTGTCGTAGCGCATCGTTAATCATTTTTTGACATGTTGTCAAAATGTTGATAAGTTCAAACGACATTATTATGTATTCGTAAAGTTTATATCGTGTACAAAAAACTATCTTTCACTTCTCTCTTATCTTTATTTTAATTTAATTATACGCTTTTCGTAAATTCAATTTGATAAAATACTTAACTTTGAATAATCGATTTTGAAGCTCACTAATATTTGATAATGAATATCGATTCTTGATCGTTATGTCGTTTAGCTTTCGATAATCGACACATAAGCGAAGTTTCTCGTTCTTTTTAAATGTAAAGAGAATCGAGTATCTTGCTCGTAATTGAAATTTTTTAATAAATTTTTTCTTTTTATTTTTTGCTAAATATTTGCGAAGTATTAACAATTTTTTCTTCGATAAAACGTAAATAAATTTAAACGTGAGCTTCTTGCCTAATTTAAGTTTGATCTCGTGATTTCACGATTAATGTTTAGATAAAACTTTTGTCGTTTTCTCTTTCTAAAATAGATGCTCCCAACTATTATATATTCGTAATATGTGTTTTAGCGATCTTCTTGTTCTATCAAATATTTCAAGGCTCTCAAAAGATTCGCAATTTTTTTCACTTATTTTGTCTTTATGATCTAGCTAATCTTTGTTAATGTTTAATGAGTTAAATTGTTATTAATCGTTTTTATACAAGATGACAAGTTCGCTTCTTGCGATCGAATTTCGACTTAATCTTTTATCTATTATTGAACGTTATTGATGCGTAAATTGAATATAAATTGCATAATCACATCGCTCAAATCTAAGTACTTGTGTATTTTAATTAACTTTTAAATTGTGCTACTTTAATCAAAACATTTCTAAAACGATATCGTGAGTAATTATTTCCACTATATTAAAAATTAGTTCTTCGTAATGTTGCTAAATAACTATCAATAATAACTTTGTTTCTTTGTTTACTCTTTCATTCTTATTAAGTAATAAATTTTCATTTACAATTACTAGATTGTAAGCATTAGACTTCTTTCGAATAAAGTATTTTTTTCTCTCTACAAAAGCTTTGATCATAAAATTACTTATCGCACTAAAATCGATCATTGCGATGAATCGACGATCATTGATTTTAATTGATGTGATAAAACATTGTGCGTATGCTATTGAGTTTAGTTGCTATTGTTGAACTAACATATTGCATTTCTTTGATATGCTTTTTATTAAAAAACTTGAACTTTTTCTTGCTTTTGTGTTGCGACCTTTGCTTCAAACGTCTATTTGCGTTAAGCTTTCTTTTGTTGCTAGATTGCTAACTTTAACTTTCTAGAAAACTAGTTAACTTCTTTCTTTTTTTTTAGATAAGTTTAGCATAAGTCGTTATAGCAAGCTATTCAATTAAATGTCGCATGTTTCTTTGATCGCTCTATCTTTTGTTTGAATAAACTAATACTATTTAGTTGTTGTTCGATTTTATCAAGAATGTTCTTTTCTTTAGCGACGTCGCTTTTTAGCGCTTTCTCGCATTTGTTTACGATCTAATTAATTTGTCTCTTCTTCGATGAGCTAGCTAAAGTCTTGAGATAATTCGTGATGTCTTCTATGCATTCGTGAAAGTCCTTCTAGTTATACTCTTCGTCTAAGTTGATAATTAAACTATAATATTTAATAGTTTTCTTAAGTATTTGATTGACTTCTTGCGTAGATGCGAGTGCCTTGCTTGATAATGTTTCATCTAGAACTTTCTATAATTGATTTGAATTCTCTACTAGATAGTAGTCGTCGTTCGATTTAGTTTTGGGGGTGTTCGCTCTTTTGTTAACTTGCTTCTTGATATCGTCTTAACTATCAAATATCTCTCTTAACATAGCATTGATTTGTCGTGAAATTATTAAGTTCTTCGAACGACAATCTCTTGCGAAGTGATTCGATTTGTCATATAAATAGCACGTTTTTGAATTTCTATTATTTTGCTTTTCTCTAGAGTTCTTTTCTTTACGTCGTTGAGTAGAGTTCAATTTCATTGATGCAAGTTCGCAATAATCTAGGTTGTTATACTTCTTAAAATGATCTTTCTTTGCGTAATAATCGATCGTTAATTCAAAGAAAATTCTCGTTCTCTTATGAAATTGATCGTATCGTTTTTTCATAACTCTTTTATATAATTTGTTGTCTACGTCGATTGCTATCTTCATTAAAGTTTAAATAATGTCGAATTTTGCATCGCTACGCATAAGTTCGTTCTTGACATTCTTCTTCAAGTTTCGCTTAAACATTGTCATTAGTGATGCATTGTCTCAATCGATTAGATTTGCGTATTTCTAAAATTTGGCGACGTAGTTTGCTACTAATGTTTTTTGTTGCAAATGCTAAATGACTCGTTTCGCTATTTATTTTTCGTTAAATATTTCGAATACTTGTCGTAGTTCTTCTTTGAAAACATCGAAGTTAATAAAGATTTCTCTTGAATCTTTTTCATTCTTAAGATGTTTTCGAAGATTTGACTTTAATTAATGTTGAGCTCGTCTTCGAAGAAAGATAGAAATTAACAAGATCTTTTTATTTCTTGAAACGAAATAAAACGTAAAGTAGATTTCAATTTGCGTAATTTAATTCTTTAGTTTAATTCTATCTTTATAATATTTGTTTAAAGCATTGATTTTAATTTTTGATAAAATTTCTTCTTTATTGTCAATACTATTGTCGTTATTATCGATTTTTATAGAATTTGACACAAGTTGTTTTTCTTTTGTTGTAAAGTTGATGCTTAAGATAAAAACGCGTTGATTTAATACAAACATTCTTAGAGTGTTTAAAGTGTTACGCTAGTACTTTCTTCGAAGATATTAGAGAAAATTATGCTTTGAAGAGATTTGTAGACGTCTTTAGATAATGCTAGCAATTATTTGATAACAAGGAGTTTGCAACTTGAGTCAATCGTAACAATAAGTCAAGACTTAAGATAAGTTGAATACGATTCATAAGGAAGTCGTGTTCTAGTTTCTATATACAAAGAAAATATTGATTGTTCGCCTTGTTCGTTTGTCGAACATAGCGAGCATGTTTGTTCGCGATGTTCGTTCGTCGAACATGTCGAACATTATGCTTAGGATGCTCGTTCGTCAAGCATGTCGAACATGATAACAAGTTCACCCTTAGGGCGTAGAATCTAAACCACTAGTATAGCTTTGATAAGCTCGTAATAGTCTTCTTAAGTTTTTGCTCGAGTTTAATTTAATGCTCTAGAGTGCAAAATAAATTACATTTGAATTAACAAATACAAGATTGCGTTTAATTTGTTATCAATAAAATAAATTCTTTATTGCGTCGTCAATTCTTTATATTAAGAATAACATTTTTTCGCAAACATTTTATCGATCTAATAATTGTGTTTTTAATTTCGAACGTCTTACGATATTTGTTGACAAGAACTTTTATTTAATCTCGAAAGCATTTAACAAACTAATAAATATTAGCAATTATTGTATTGTAAACGCAAATAGAATATATCGCAATACAACAATTTAATTTACAATAAAGAATTTTACAATAAACGCAAGTACTTCTTTTCTCGCGAACGCATACATATTTGCTTACGCAAGTTATGCATAAGAGATTATTATAAATTGTAGCATATTAGTTCTCGTAAACAATAAGATGTTAAGATTATTTATTTTTTCAATTACTTAACTTCTTAGAAGATAAAGATAAAGATATAATAATTTGATATTTGCACTATATATATAAGTCTTACGCATTGTTATTTTTGCGATAGTTTATTTACGACAAAAAAGCAATTGCAATTAAGAAGAATATAAGAAAAGAAAAGAGAAACAACAATATTTATATTTATAATTTATCTAGCGTCTGCGTAACGTTAAGTCTACTTTAAATTCTATTTAGAATTCTAACAACAACAATAACAAAGCGATAATCTATTATAAACTATTATTGTCGTTATTACTAGATTGATCGCGCTAACCCGGAAATGTCACGTGCAAATGTCAAGACTCGAGTCAAAAAAATCGAAGAATCGAATCGCTCAAAGTAGTTTAGTCGATTACTATAAGTAGTTTAGCACGCTTCGCGCTAAACTACTTTGAGCAATTCGATTTCAAAAAATTGTCACGATTCAATCTTGGCGTCGAGTCGAGTTAAAGAGGTAATATCATAACTTGATTCAACGATCAATCTAATTTTAGAGTTATTTGAATAATTGCGACGCAACAACGTTTTCGTCTTAATATTAATTTTTTTAGACATTAAAATTTGCAATCTTAATAACAATTATTTTAGCAATATTCTTGTTATACTTAATTAGAAGACTAAGTTTCTTAACAATATATTTAAAGATTTTTAAGATATTTGTTTTATCTCTTTGTCAACTTGTTATTTTTTATTAGTTTGAATTTTTGCGTTTTAACAAATTTAGCGCAAGATATTTGTTGTATACTTAAATAAGACAATTCTTAATAATTGAAGCTATTATACTTGTCTTATTGTTTACAAGTCTTACAAAATTAACAACATTTCGCAAATAATTAAAACAAACATGCTTAAAATTATTTGTTAACAAGAATTTTAACAACAAGCAAATAACTTTGAAGTATTGCTCTTCTATACGCATATTTGCTTTTTTTGTTGTTAATTATCTTATATAATTAGTTAACGTCTTATTGACATCGCGATATTAATATTGATTGTTAAAAAGATTTAAGATCTGCATTTTAATTATAACTTTCTTAATTCGCAAAGTTTTATACTTATTGCTTAATATATTGTTCGATTTCTTTTTTAATATTAATATTAAATCTTAATATATTAACTTTAATTTTCGATAGCATTTTTTGCGAGCTTCTAATTGTTTATTCGATTAAATTGTTGTTAACGCTAATATTAAGATATTGCTTTTAACAACTCTAGTCTTACAATTTTCTAACAAATTAAAAATGTTTATCTTAACTTTATTAAATTTGTAAGCTTTTTAATTAAATAAATTCGATTTTAAACTTTCGAGAAAAGATATTATTTTAAGATTTAACATTTTGATAATTTTTTTTTAGTTACTTAAGATAATTAATTTTCTTAATTCTTAATCTTTTGCGTTTCGATATAAATATTATAAGACAATTTAATTTATAAGATTATATACTTAACTTATATTTAAAATATATTTCGCAATTTTTATTATTGCTAAAATATTAACTTCTTAAAAGCAATTTTTTAATTAATTGTTGCATTGTTATAGTACTTATAAATTAACAAAATTCTTTTTTTATATTTTTTGTATTAATGCTCTTGACTTTTGCGAAAAGATTTTAAAATTAATATTTTCAAATTCGCAAATATCTTGCATTTATTTTAATAAGTATGCTTTTAAAACTTTCGATATTTAAACAAAGTTTAAATCTTTTTTATAATTTCTTTAGCAATCTTTATATGCTTATCGAAATATTCGAAATATTTAACAATAGTCTTAAATTGTTCTGTTTTTGTCGCAAAAAATAATATTCAATTATTAGTATTTTGCACAATATTATATCAATTGCAATCGATTATTAATTGTATTAAATTTTAAAATTTAATATATAAGCTCGCAAACATAATCGCAAAATCTAATTTATTTTTGTCGATTATTGTAAATAAAAGAATTTTGCTTGTAAAAAAAAATAGAAAGAAAAATTTAAAAATAAAAAAATCAATCGACAAATAATATTAATATTCGAAATATTCAATATAATATTCTTTTATTTACAAATTATTAAAGCAAAAATACGTAATATATCTTTGTTATCTACTTCTTATTGTTTGTTAATTTTTTTATTTTTTTATTTTATATCTTAACTCTTATTAATATAAGATCGCTAACAATTTAATAAGTCAAAAAATACTCGTAATATACTCTTAGAAAAGTGCATTTTTTCTAATATAATAAGATTATTAATGCAAGCTTTGCTTAATTTTATTAATACTCTGCAATATTTATTTGTTGTTAAATACTTTATTTTATTTATTTATTGTTAAGTATTGTTAATTTTGCAAATTTGTATATTTATTGTTATTGTTCGATTTAATACTTAATTATTTATACTTTTTGCTAAAGTTTTTTTTGAAAAATAAATTCTTTTATCTATTTAATTTTTTTAAAATAAATAATTGTTTTTTCGAGCTTTGTTGTGCTTTTTTAACTATATTATATTGAATTTTATTGTATATCTTGCTTTCTTTAATACAAAACTCTTCGCATTATAAATAAGTACAACTTTTCTTTAAAGATTGTATTAGTTAATATTGTTAAAAAAACAATATCTTCAATTGTTGTTAAAACTTCGATATCTTTAATTATTAACAAGAATTCGATATCTTTAATTATTGTTAAAAATTTAATATCTTTTAATTGTTTTACAATATTTAATTATCGAATTTTTGCTAAAACAATTGTTATTTTATTAAATTTTTTATTCAAGATATCGAATACAAACGTTGCTTTATTATTGACTACTTTAACAAAAAAAAATTAAATAAATTAACACAAGTTCTCGGATTAAGTTTTTTGTTTATAAGAAAAACTTGAAAATTTAAAAGTATATCTTAGAAGAAAATTAAAAAAGCAAAGAAGAATAGAAATGCACTTAATAGCGCAAGAAATTTTTTGTTAAAGATATTAAATAAGATAACTTTAATTTAGAAACTTGTATATTTCTCTCTTTTTTGCAATTTTTATTAAATTTCTTGCTAATACTTCTATTATTAAAATAATTTTAAGAAGCAAAATAAACTAGAAAACAAAAAGTTTAATAATAATAATTTGTCAATTTTTTTTTTATTTGCGAGAATCGAATATTTGCGTTATTTTGTCTCTTTAACATTTTAAAATTAAAGTATAATACAAAGAGTTATATACAATATAATTGAGAGAATAACAATTAAACAAAAAAAAATCGAAAATATTAATTTGTTAATGTTTAAATAATACAAGAACTATATATTAATAATTAACAAACGTATTAACAACGTACAAATTTTTTTAAAGTTAAAAATACTCGATTTCGATATTTGTTTAAATAATAAATTTGTATTTTTGATTACTTGTTTTAATATAATATTTGATTAAGTTTGACAAAAACAAAGATTTATGCGTTTGTTGCGTATTATTAAGAAGTTTAGGCAATTCTTTGATATTAATGTTGTAAATCTCGACAATTGTACTTTAAAACTTCATTAAAAAAATTATCTTTAATATCAAGATATTTTATTGCTTTGCGAAATTAAGAATTTCGATTTAAAGACGTTTTTTATATATTTATTCTATTATAATTTAAAATATTTTATCGACATAATTTATTTCTTGAAACAATTTAAGATTAAGAGATAAACTCTCTTTTGTTAATTAATAATTAAGAAGTTTAAAATTATTTTGCGCATAAATACTCTCAAGACATTTTCTTATAAAATAACAAAGTTTATCAAAAATACAACAAAGCTTATTATTAAATTTATCGAATCAATTAAAGAAATAATTGTATTTGCTAACAAATTTATTAAGCTTACAAACAAAATTAAGAAGTATTGCACAAAAACTTAACGTCTAAGAGAAATTTAAAGTTTGAAAACCAAAGAATCTAATTTAAATGCGAAAGAGAAATCGATCAAAAGTAAACAACGTTGTTTGAAATAATTTTTATTACAGAGATGCGCAATACTTTTTTAATATTATAAGAACTTGTTCTCGATACTTAATATATTTTTTTTATGTTTGAAGTTTCTCTAAGATAACTTGTAATTCGAGATAGTTAAGCAATAAACAAATCTAGATTGATCGTCGAGTCGAATTTCGGTTCCAACTTTAGAAATCGACTCAACTCGACGATTTCAACATTAGAAATCGATTTAAAATTCAATTTAATTTCTGTTATTTTGAAATCGACTTAACTCGACTCGACTCGATTTTCGATTTCAACATTAGAAATCGAATCGAATTGTTAAGAAATCAAAAATAACGTTATTATATTAAGATTTTCTATTTTTGAATATACGTTGTTATAATTTTGAATTTTTCGCTAGAGTATCAAGTAGTATGCTTCGACACAAAAGCTACGTTTGCTTATATTATCTTAAAATAGCTTGCTTAAACTAGTTGTTATTTGCATTATTCTTTTGCATTATTTTTTAATTTTCGAGTTACTTTCTCGAATTATTAAAGAATATTGTTATACTATATTTGTATTCTTGTTTGCAAAATATTAAACTCTTCAAGAGCTTTAAGTTAATTATTGTCTTCAAACGGAAAAAAATTCTAGCAAATCTATCTCTCGCGATTCATTATTTAGTAGCTTACATTTTAATTAATTTGCGAGTCAATTTGATTAAGATTTTCTTACTTCTATTTTTGATAATAGAAAAAAAATTCTTCGCGAGATGATAAACAAGATATTCATCAATTATTTACTACTTGTTTTGAGAGAGAGAAACAAATACGTTGAATAAAATTCAAATATTAATACTTAATTTCAAGCATAATAATTACAAACAATTGTTAACAACAATATTTTAAACAAGACTTAATCGAGACTTGTCAATTTACATTAAACAAAAAAGATTAATGTAAAAGCACAATTCGAGCTTTAAAATAAATATGTTCAAATAACTTCAATTGTAAATAATATTTCAAAAATTGTATACAAAAGTTGTTACAAAATTTTAAATCATTCTATTGCTTACAATTGTTTAAGCACATCGAATATAAAGAATTATCTTCTATTCTTTTTTTATTTAAAACGAAAACAATCTTGATCGCAAATCGCGATTAATTTAGTCTTTAATCGCGTAAGTCACAATTAATAATGCATATAGATAATGCAAAACTAACAATTTTTTAACAAAAATTTGTATCGATTTGTCGTTATTCTTTATTTAAGATAATTGAAAAGATTAACTATGCAAGACTTGCGTAAATTTAAATTTGTTTTTTCGAATTATTGACAATCTTAATTTTCGAAAGTTATTAGAAATGCTTCGCTCAAATTTGATGCTTTTGAGTTGCACAAAATTATTCAACATAATTTTCTCGAAATATAATTAGATTCGTAAGAAAATCAAGATAACTCTTAAGAACGTTTAACGTGTCTCTATTACTTTAAATGCATAATTTAGTTCTCAAAGAATTGCCTATTTAAGAGTGTTAATATATTGAATAAATATCGCATTTTAATTTCGCGAACATCTTATTAAATTTACTTCTCTTAATATCGAGTATATAGATTGTCAATTAATATTGAAACTTATAAAAATTTTGAAGTTTTTCGAGATTAAAAACAAACTTCTTAAGATTGTTATCAATAACGCAAGTAATAACAACATACTTAAAAACAAATTCGAAAAGATCTTAAATTAACGAAAGTTTCAATAAAACAAACAATAGAACTTTGTGTCTTATTTAACTTATATTATTAATCTCGTAATTTAAGATTTTATTTCGATTATAAAATTAAAAGCAACATATAACAATATTGTTGTGCAATTAGAAAATAAACAACTTCAAAATATTGCAAGAAGCATAAACTTGTCTAGTATAATTAAAAAAATATTTAAACTTATAATAATACAAAGAGGTAATGCATATATAGATTTTATTAAATTTGCGCTCTTACAATTATTATCAACGACTTAGCTTAACGTTTGCTTCGATTTAAAGTTTTTCAAAAGAAAATCAATAAAAAATTACAAAAACTAGTACAAAATGTTCGTATTTGTTAAAACTTTATTTATTTTATACTTTGTTAAACATATTAATTACGCGTTTACTTTAATCTTTAAGTAAAGAAATATTTTTAAAATTTAAAAATTTAACAAATTAAATTTAACGAAAGCGAGTAAAACTTAGTTTTGCTTGTTAACAATATGTTAAATTTTTTTACAAATGCACTCTTATAGTTTCGCAAACAATTAACATAAATATTTATTTAGAAATTTCGAGTATTCGATGCGATATTTAATTATCTTAAACATCTAAAGAAGATAATAAGAGTTAACGTTTATTTTTCGATAGATATCGTAATCAAGACTTGCAATAAAGCTTCGACAAAACTTGCAAAATACTATTCGAGAACAAAAGAATTAGACGATACGTTATACAATCTTGTTAATATTCTAGATTTTACGCAAAAAGTTAATCTTTATAAGCTGTAAAATAAGAAAGAAAACAACAATACTATTAATTACGAGAACAAATACAAGACAGAATTTAAGAATTATTTTCGACGTTATTACAATTCGATTGCTAGTTTAAGAGCAAAAACGCAAAGAACAAATATTGTTAAAGAAATAATACAATATAGTAATATATATAATCTTTTACTAATATTAATATAGTCTATTGTAATTGTTACGAGATTCTTACTTTAATAATCTTAATAATCTTGTTCGATGCAAAATAAAGACAATCGATATCTTTGCTTCGATATTGTAAAGAATAAATATTCGATCTAAGAATATTAAAGAGATAACGTGTCGAACTTTTTAAAGTTAGCGCAAATAACTCGAGATATGCTTTTATGTTTAGTGTTATTAATAAACATTAAATAAACTTTTAGTCTTGCTCGAAGAGTATATCGATAAAATCGATCTCAAATAAGTTTGCAAATTGTCGAGCAAATTATAATAATTAAATACTTCAATCGTATTATAAATTTAGACACAAAAGAAATTGTTCTCAAACTGTAAAATATATATTGTAGAGAGAAGAATAACGATCAAGCGATAAATAAAGAAGAAGATTTTTTTACACTAAATTTTGAGATTGTTTTAAATTAGATTTATTAATAGATAAGTTAACATTTAAAGAAGAGATATCTTTAATAATTATAGAAATAATTAAATATTATTAGTAATAATGCAAAGAGATAATGCATTTAATAACTTAAATTGCTAAAAAAGATCTATTAATAATAAAATCTCGAAGATTTGATTCTTAGCTAGTGCAAAGAACATATTATAATTGTTCAAGAAAAAGAACATAACATCGTTGTAGAATTTCTAGCTAAGAAGATCGAATTGCTTTATTAAATATTTAATATAATTTAAATTCTTCAATTAAATTGTCACACGCTTAGCGTAAATTGTCGCAAGATTCGAATCTATAATACGCGAAATATTAATTACAACTCTATTATTATAATAATAATGCAAAGAGATAATGCACTTACTAGAAAGAAAAATATATATAAACGTCTTAGTTGCTTTCTAAAGTATCGCTAAAACTAAGCTCTAAATGCGATAATTTTTTTTTTTACAATTGAAATTGCTAATTTTATTATGCGAAATTTCGCGAACTAGACGCTAAAATAAACGTCGAAAAATAAGAAAGTCGATTAACTTTTGATATTTTTGATTTTACAAAGAGCGACGATATTGAGCTTTCACTTTCGTGTTCGCTATCGCAAAATATTAGCATATTAGTCGAAAATGCATTACTTGTTCGCATTATCTTGATTACATTAGCATTTCTAACATTCTTTCTCTTAGCACTTGTTTCTTCTTGAGACTTTTCTTCGTCTATATTTATCTTGTTACGATTAGATTAGAAAATTAGTTTATTGCGAGTAGACTAATCGCGTCGGATTGAATTATCGAGTTCGAGTTAGATTCTTGACTCGTCAAGACTTGAATCGAATTAAAATTTAAATATCGAAAAGTCAATTCAAGTTACAATGTTAATATCAAGTATTCGAGTTAAGTTACAATGTTAATATCGAGTATTAACTCGAATTCTCGACTTGACTCGTCAAGATATAAAGTAATTTAGTATTAGAATTTATAAACATAAATTGTGTGTTAAATCTTATAATTTTTTTCTTAAAATATTGCATAGTAATGCAATTAAATAATGCAAATAACAAGAAGAAAATAAAGAAGAAAATTGTTTCGTTCTTGACGCATAAATCTTTCGAAAGTCGTAATGTAATAAATTCAAAAATAGAAATTCTTAACATTATAACGACATTTTCGATTGCTTAACGATTTGAGTCGATAACTTGAATCGAATTAAGAATCGAATTAATATCAAGTCGAATTACAATATTAATATCAAGTATTCGAGTTGAATTACAATGTTAATATCGAGTATTTAAGTCGAATTAGAAAGTTAATATCAATTTTCGATCTAACGATTAGTCTAATTGCGAGAAGACTTTGAGATTAATTAACAAACTAGCAAATTAAGTATGTTAGTTTTAGACAAAACGTTTCGCATTATTTGTATGCATTATTTGTCTACTTTGTGCGAGTTATTAAAGAAGATAATAAATTTGATAATATTAAAAAAAGATTTACATAAACGTAATTGAAAGATGTTAAGTTTAAGATAAAATTCAAAGAAATTATAGTAAAATAAGCGATAATTCTAATAATCTTTACTAGTGCAAACGCGTCGAAAAATCGCGTGAAAAGAGAGACTTAAATTAGTAATCAACAATAAGAATACGTAATATAAACAACAAAGCAATCAACGAAAATAAACTTGCGTAATATACTGACAAAATTAGACATATATTAATATAAAGAAATAATAATCTTGTGTTGACAAAAGTTCAAAGTAAGTATTAGTAAGTAAATAATAATTCTAATTCTATTACATATATTTTTACTTTGTTTCGATAAAACTATTTGTCAACACATTATTTACAATTTTGTTAATTTTTTTAAATTTTTTACTCTTTGAATCTTGTCGCATTCTACTAGATATTGTAAAAAAAATTTAAGTTGCTATATAATTGCATTACTTTTATGCATTACTTATAAAATAAGCTAAGTATACGCACAAATAATAGAAGCGTTGTCAACAAATTTAAAAATTATTGCAAGTCGAAATTGCGCAAAAGACTAAAATAATAATTGCAAGAAATTGTACAAAAAGCAAAGCAACAATTAAATAAATATCTCAATACAAATTAAGAAACTTTGTAAAACGTCTATATAAAAGAAAGTCGCAAAGTTAAATCGTAAAATTATAAAAAACAATATTAAAAAAAAGTTAAGAAGCATCGAATTAATAAAGAAATTTATAATAATGCATTTAAATAATGTAATTAAACACACAATGCTAACAACTTAATAGCAAAATATTTCGAAAACGAATTAAAGCAAAAAGCGAAAAAAAAAATTGCAATTAAGAAAGCAAATCGACTTAAGATTGTTAAAAAAGCACAAAAGTTACGTAAGAATAGAAATGTAACAATAAGAATTTTTTCTAAAAAAATATGCATTACTTAAATGCATTATTTGTGTTTTACATCTAAACTAATCAATATTATAGTCAAACGTCGACAACAAACTTAACATTGATAAAAGTTTTTCGATTTATATAAAATCGATTGTAAAAATTATTTAACAACAAATTATTTATTATAATAGCTTGAATAATTTAAAGAGAATTAATAATAACAATTCTATAAAATTGTTTAACATCTTTGTTGAAGAATTTGCATTCTTGAACAATGCAAAGAAGAGAGAGATTTTAAATTTTATTATTGTCAAGATAAAGAATCTCGATAATGTAATTGAAAAAAATAATAGTAAACAAGAAACTCAATACAAGACTTAAGATAATGCGAAAGAATTAAATTATAACTACTATGCAATAATAAATAACAATAATAATAGCGAAGAAAATAATAAGAGCGAGAAAAATAAATACAATAACAATAAATTCGATAAGAATAATAACAATAAAAATAACAACAAAATAAAAAATAACTAGAACTAAACTATTTAAGATAATAATAAAGCGAACAAGATTATTAAGATTTTGAACTAATAAATTTACACACATAGCTTAAAGAGTTTGCTATTATGTATTACTATTACAATGCATTATCTTGTTGCATTATTATATTGCATTATTAAGTTATAATTGAACAATTTAAGTAAAGTATAAGACTAAGATAAATTTGATTTATATTTAAACTAATATCTTGACAATTCGAGTCGATTTTTTGAGTAATGTATTTGACTATTTAAGAATTATGTTATTGCTTTAGAATTATTAGTTCTCTATATATTTTTAAATAAAGTGAGCTCAAATATTAAAGTTTCGATAGCTCAATAATAAAGCGATTGCACTTTAATAACAATAACATAATATTTCTAAAAAAGTCTTGAAGAGCATTATTGTGCTCTTATTGATTTTTTCTTAAATATTGTGTTATCGTTATTAAGAGTAAAAAGATTAAAGATTCAAATTTTTCTTAAAATACAATAATTTTTTTCTTTTTTTAATTCAAAAATAGTAATAAGAAGAACAATAATAGAAATATCAATAAAAGCGACAAAAAAAATCAAAAAAACAAGAATAATTTGAACAAGATTATGCAAAACGAGATTGTCGAACTCTTTGACAAAAAAAGTTAAGTCAATAATTTGATTCTAGTTATTTAGATAATTCGAATGTATTATTATAATACATTACTAAATAATCTTATATCGAAAGATTATAAAATAGAACATAATTTTCTACTATTTATTTTAGAATTTCTTTATACTAATATTAAGTCTTGACGATTCGAGTTAATTTTTTGAGTTGAGTTTTGATTTTAAGTAGAGAAATCGACTCGAATTGTTAATTTCAACTTTAGAAATCGAATCGTCAAGACTTTCGAATTAAATTAATACGAATCGTCAAGATTTGAATCGAATATTCGACTCGAACTCGATAATTCGATCCGACGCGATTAGTCTAAACAAACGATAATTTATGTTTAAGCATTTTTTCGTAATTGCAATTAAATATCTATCTTAATCGCAATTTTTTACTTTGCTTATTAAATATTTGCGTTAATAATAATTCAATAATAATATATCAAAAATCTTAATTAAATTGCGAATACTTGCAAAAAAATATTGTAAAATAGAAGAATTGTAATTAATTTTTAAAAATCTCGTATTTGTTAAGCTTTTAACAAAATAAATTTTGAATTTTGATTTGCTTTATTTTGATAAAAATATAAAATTTTGTTCTTAAATTCTATAAAAAGATTATGTTTGAGCGCGCGCTTTGTCTATTAAAATTAGTAAACAAGAACTAAATAAGACTTTGCATTTAGCATTGAACTAATTTATTAAGCGTCTATTTCTAAAAAAAAAGTCTTCAAGATTTATGCTAGGATTAAGAATTTATTAATTTTAATCGAAGATTAGAGTCGCGAAGCGACGTGTTCAAACATAATCTTTCTTATAGGATCTGACTACTGAGGCAATACTTTGATACGATTTGGAACTTAAATGCATTTTTGATGCTAGCTTTACAAGCGACGTTGTCGATAATTGCCGTTGCAGCCACAAATATGTTGCCTCTGCACTGAAGGAGCTACCTTGTGCTCTTCGGCGATTTACAGCCGCCATACAATCTTACCGTTAGGATGGCAGCATCTACATCCAACGGCGGCAGAGAAGCATTCAAGCAAGCAATTACATTGATCCGCCAATTTTGGTAAGGCTAGCCCAACAGTTTCAGCATCCAAGTCTTCTAGACGGCCACCTGCGGGTTTTTTCCAGCTATCCGTTCAGTCAAGGACATCATCCCTCAAGGCGAAAAGCTGCTTTATTAACTCATCGCTTTTCTTCGACAGAGCATCGTGATACATGACGTTCGTGATGAAGTGCTTGCAGTTCTTAATTTTCAATGCCGTCTCACGGGCATATTCGAAGCCCACATACATATCCTCAATATAAGTCGCAGAGTATACTGGTACTTCGTTCTTGGCAAGCTGCGCCTCGTCATACAGATCTGACCAATTGTCGACGTGTGCTATGATGTCCGCTGTCTCTCGAAGACGGCGCAACTCAGCGTAGTCATCGTACATTTTCTTGAAGCACTGCGATTCACTTGATCAATATCTCCATCCGTGTCTTTCGCGTGTTCTGCAAGAAATCTTACCATTTCCCCGAAAAAGTATATGGGACCCTGCCGCTTCTCGGACCCATCTGCAAACTCTGGAAAGCGCTGCGACATTCGATCCGCAGACCAATTCGACGCCGGCCTAGGACCCTACTTTAGTACCTCTTGTCTGACTCCAGGAGGGCACAAACCCCCGTGTGTAACAAGTCTCATGAATCACGGCATATAGCGGCAAGGAGTCGAAAGGACCCTGAATAGATTTCGGAGTCAGTATTCCTTCCTTTCAGTCGATGCAAGGGACAATAGAGCCTGTATTGGGAGCAGATACTGCTGAGACATGTTTCAAGCATCTTGAAACCCCCAGAAAGGGTAATAGATGCTCAGAAAATTACTTACCATATTGTCGAAAGCCATAAGAGTTGGCCTGGTTAAGTAGCCGAATCGAGACAGATCGTTACAGCAACGAGGATGATGTCTAGAAAGATCAGCAAACATGTTCACTTGATTCCTAGCTTGTACTGACCATGTACGCTGTCCATGGAGCCTACGGGAAAAAATTCAGTGAGGTTCACATCAGCCATTGAAGGGCGTACCGTGGAAACCAAAGTATATTCCAAGCTGGCGGAGCCGAAGTACGGAGAATGAGCCGCCAGACGGTAATTTGACGTTTTCAGCAGCGAGGTAGTCAGCTAGGCGCTTGACCTTCTCGATGTCTTCAGGGTACTTGGTATAGTACGCCTCGTTTCTCGTTCGCAGCTTTGCTTCGATGAGTCAGTCGGCTATCTTGTCATATCCACCTTCGAGCATTACAGTATGTCAACTCGTAAACAGCATCTGGCTGCTTGACTAGTGGTGGTAATCCACCAACGGTAAAGACTACCGTAGATTAGTTCTGACAGACCACTCACAAGGGCAACAGGGTATCCCAGACCTTCTTGTAGACCTTCGGGGCTTCGTTTCGATTAGCAAAGCTACTCTAACGTCAAGATACTGACTAACAATCTAGAAAGATAATTCACGCCTGCGAAACCTCCAAAAGACTGCCCCAAAATCGACCACTTCTTGGTACCCTCAGGATACTCCGCTGTGAGAGACTTCCGAATTGATTCGCAGTCCTTGACTAGATGGGCCATCAGTCGTGCTATTCGCAAGATCCTCACTGCAGCGATTACCGATGCTGTCGGCGCGGAAATGCCTCAGATACGCTGCTTGCGCTGAAGGGTCTCCTTGTTCGGCCAGGGTCTGAGCCGTGATCGTGCTACTCAAGCCTGTTCCTAGACGCAGATCGTAACATTAAAGCGATCCGCAAAGCAGAGGTTGGAAATACAATACCGCGCTGGTCGAGAAATAGCAACTGTACGAGTGTGAGAAGCATTGATGATCATCATAATGGTGACTTACTTTATATCCTTTATCTAAGAAACTATCCGTGAAAGCAAAACTCTGCGGCGGGCCACATGGTACTCCTGGACCGCCTACGAACAACAACTCAATCTCGATTCACGGCCTCTAGTCAGAACGACTGACAAGAATATCATACCTTGCAAATAGCATACTGGGGCGAGGAAATATTGAGTTAATCTTGGTCAAGCTTGGGCACAATGGATGGCTTACGCCAAGGCAGCTGTTTCCTTTCTTTCTTGGAGACGTCTACTGGCTTGTCGAAGCGCTCTACGCTTCTGGCAAACAATTGGAGCACGCCCTGCTCCGGTCTTGAATGATTCTTCGGGACCTCAAAGAAGAGCTCGGAGATGCTTAGCTTGCCTTGGAGCTTGTCAGAGCCTGCAGTCCCAGCGAGCTTGTTACTTTACCTGGGAATTGATGGGTCGAGCTACTGAGCAGCTTTGCAGTCTCCATGGTAAGACGTCTCAATACTTCGAAAACGCAGACACAAAATACATGTACAAGTACTTCGCGTGCCAAAACAGGTACCAAATCTAGCCGTGCCTAACCTAATTTAGGTTTTTCGCTTTCTGTCTAGAGCCCCGGTCCTCGGTAGATGTTGCCCATGATCAATTAAAGTACACCCCCTCGATGCCCCTTGCATCGCCACACCAGCACCTCAACTTTCATGACGTTGATCATCCCAGTTTCTGCACTGTAATTTTCCTTTGCCAATACCTCGCTCAATTTATTATGCTAGTCACGGTCGTTATTGCATACTTGTGTAAATCTACATGGATAGAAAATGGTTGACCAGAGGATAGATCTCGAGGTGAGCAAGCTGCACGACGAGGCTTCGAATTGACCAGCACTGACCATCACGCCACCACTCCTGCAGAAGGAGTTTTGTCCACCTATAGACTCAGCGCTGTTCTATGCTATCATTTCCGACTATGACATATCGAATCAAGCATCGTTGGAAGAATTGCGCGCTACATTAAGTGTGCTCAAGGAGAGCGCCGCGTCAGAAGACGCGCAAGATTTTGATCCATCTGGAAGTAGCGCCCAGCATGAGGATTCGAGCACCGGAGGCTCGCCTGGACGAGCAAGCTCGTGGCATGGCTTCTCCTTGACCGAGGACACAGAGCTGACAGGGTCGTCTCGGTGGCCAGAGTCGAGCCCAGATGTGGAAGGGGAGCAACAGGCAGAGGATGGTGTCAGCACCCTTTCAATACAAGATCGCACGGAAAAGGAGTTGCCCTTACTTGGAAAGCTAGAGCTGCTCGCAGCAATGTTCCCAACAATCAAAGACTTCGATCGGAAATTCGCCTTGAAGAAAGCCGAGGATGACTTTCACAGAGCAGTCGAGGATTTGCTCAATCAAGCTTTTCTGGAGGAGGAAGGAGTGAATAACGGGACTACACGATTCAATCGGGGTATCGAAGGCTTTGCTGACTCCGAAACACCTGAGACCCATAGAGGACGCAAAGCTAAAGGCAAGCGGAAGAAGCAGACACGTCGCGCAAGCTCGACACCTGGAACAGGCACTTTTCAATCAGAACCTTCTCCGCAGAGTAGGTGGGATCAAGCAAAGAAAAATGTGGATTACCTCGCTGAGCGTGTCCACTTACCACGTCAATGCATCTCTTCGATCTACCATAAATCTGGTGCTCTCCTTCCAAGGACAATCATCGCCTTATGCGCGTCTTCCGAATCGATGACTTCCAACCCATTCCTGCCATCCGCTTCGTCCAGTGTCCTCGAGGCTCATAGTTCCGAGTTAGCCTTTGACTTTCCGACACTCTCCCATACCCACCTCGGGGCCCTCGTCCGCATGACGCATCCATCGACAGCATCAGCCCACGAACTTGCGAAAGCCATGTTATCATCCCCAGAATCATCAACGGCCATTATCCCACAATACTTGCCTCGGCCACCGTCACCTTCATCGCTTATGACGGAGTCCACCTCTTCTCCGCTGCCATTATCCTTCCGAAATGCAGGTAGCCTTGCTACAGCGCGCTCCAATGCGTTCATCCAAGCTAATGCCGCTTACCGAAAATCGAAGTCAAGGCCGCTCATGGGCGGTGCAGCGGCGTATTACAGTTCTATTGGTCGAGATGCGGCTGCAGGTCTGGCTCAGCACGAGGCTGCCGTCGCAGATGCACTTGTCGCAGGGCAGTCGAACGCAGACGAGATCGACCTCCACGGCGTTAACGTCAAGGATGCGGTCAGGATCACCAGGACTAGAGTACAAGCTTGGTGGGACGCAGGCGCAGCTGAGTGGGCTAGACAGGGTAAAGTCCAAGGACATGGCGGATTCAGGGTTGTGACAGGCATTGGCAGGCATTCTGCTGGAGGAAAATCGAGGTTAGGACCGGCGGTTGGAGCAATGTTGGTACGAGAAGGATGGAAAGTGGAGGTTGGTGATGGGGTCGTCACGGTACGAGGAAGAGCAAGAAGGTGATCAGGATTTTTTCAACCAGCGTCTATCACGGGACAGGATACAACGCAAGAACTCGTTATCTGTAGAATTTTGTCCAGTCTAAGATCCTGAAGGAACGACATCTTCTCTTGGATGCTTCAATTATTGAGACACCCACTACCGCCTGAATGTGATAACTTCGTCTCCCAGCATCCGTGTCTTCGTCATGCAAATTAAATAGCCCACTGGCGTAGATTATGTGCAGTAGTCACTAGTGTTAGTTCCTTTCGGGATCCTAGTGCGGGATGTCCACTAAGGTACTTTATGTAGTGGATAGACTCACTTACTTTACATAACGTTCTCACTGGTCCTTGTGGGCCTCGGTTAAGGCTCTTGTATGAGACATGCCATTGCTACTTTAGATTAGCATTTTAGAATCTTCCCAAGCATCCATGTCTTCAACAACATATCCATCTGTTTGACTTGCTGCGGCCCCTCCGTGAACATGAAGTCCACCCGCGTACTGAGGCTTATCCTTCCAACAAGAGGTACTCCCCTCACACGCTCTCGCGGTCTCTGCACCTCCCAATGGCTACGGCAAACCAAGCAAGATCAAGTGCCAGTAGTGACTCATGACGGCACAACATCCAGGACAACTCTACACGTCGATCGATCCCATCCAGTCGTGGATTCCCGGACCAGTGATGAAGGCAGAGAAGCACAGCCATTTGACAAGAGCGTTTTGTCAAAGCTGACACCGACGATGAGGAGCTTTGCGCTGGATGGGAAGATAGCTGTCGTTACTGGGTAGGTGATATCTCTCTTTGTATTCTGAGACATCAATAGCCGTTCGATCAACTGCGACCATTTTCCCAATTTGCTATACCCTGTACCTTTATTGATTTGCCTAAACATTCTTGAGTGCCACAACGTCAAGCGGCGTTCTCGTTGATCCTGATATCTCCTCCTCTTTTCCTGCTGTGTTCACGAGTCTGTGGTCCTGATGGGTACTTGATTTCTTCCTGTATATTTTCGTGGCCCTATCTTCAGACGCCTTCCGCTCTGTCCCATTGCATGTACTAATACTGGAGCGACTGCCCCTCCCTCTCTTTCCAGCCCTCGCTCGATCGTTTTTCCAAGATCGGCCTTGCTAAGAACCAAAGAGCGGTGCTCGAGGTCTAGGCTGGAACATGGCACAGGCTCTCGCCGAAGCCGGCGCATCGTCCATCGCTCTCCTCGACGTGAAACAAGATCTGGGGGACAATGCAGCTGCAGAGTTGCACAAAACGACCGGCGTCCCTGTGCAATTCTACAAAGTGGATGTTCGAGATGAGCATGCCATCGCCGATGTTGTCACCAAAATCACGTCAGATCTGGGATGTCCGACCATCGTTGTCAATTCTGCTGGGGTTGTGGAGTAAGACTGGTCTCAATTATCTTCTACATCTAGCAGTGAAGCTTATAGCGGCAGCTCTCAAGTCAGGGCGGAAGATCACCCAGCGGAGATGTTCCGTAAGGCGCTGGATGTGAACCTGACTGGCTCTTTCCTGAGTCACTTCCGTCCTCCAAATTGCTTGCCAGAATCGCTTGAGTCTATGCGAACGCCCTCAGGCAACGCCTTTTTCCATAGGACTCGACGTCTTCATTCCGAACCACAGACGAGAAGACATGTTCTGACAAATCCCAGCTTGTCTCCGCCGCCTGCGCCCGCTCCATGATCCACCACAAGACCCCCGGCTCCATCATCTTCCTTGGCTCCATCGCCGGCGTCCGCGTCCTCCACCCACAGCAACAATGCGCGTACAACGCATCCAAAGCCGGCGTTATCCACCTGTGCAAGAGCTTGGCAGCGGGATGGGCGCCGCACAGCATAAGGTGCAACACCATTAGTCCCGGCTATATAGACACAGAGCTGAACAACGAAGCAAATCTGGAAGGAGTGAAACAACATTGGTGCGTGGCTACCCTTTATAGACATCTGTTTGCTACCTAATTAAATTAGATTCAGGAGCTGTAAAGGACATGTGCTGACGAGAAGCGGTACGCAGGTCTGCGATAACGCCGATGGGGAGGTTGGGTAGACCGGCTGAGTTGAACGGACTTGCGGTCTTTCTGGCTAGCGATGCTAGTGGCTTCATGACTGGGAGCAATGTGATGTGCGATGTAAGTCCTCGCTTGGTCTTCTTACACTTACTTCCCGATCGTATGCTAATGAAGGTGTTCACATAGGGCGGTTATTCAGTCTACTGATGAGCTCCTCATAGAGAAAGCGCTGCATCAACAGCCACACAAAAGTCCAGAAATTTCTAGAACAAGATAGACAAAAAGACAGAACATGATAGACAAACCCCCAATTCCCTCTCGCGGAGTGAACCTACAAGGCCCAACCACTTGAACAAACATCATGACCATTCCCAACTCCTCCATAACCCGAACCCTTTCTCGAAGGGGTCATACTCCAGACCCCCAGAAATCACCTCCCGCAATTCTCTGCCAAAAGGTACCTGATAACGCACTCCACCCCCTCCTTCATCACCCCCTCAACCACACCACCCCTATTTAAACCCTCCCCGGCTCCTCTCCCTTCAAACCACAGACTCCACCAATCCCTCCCCCTCCTTCCTCCCCCCTTCATCACCCTTCAAGCTCCACCCCCCCCCCCCTTCCCCCCTCCCACCATAAAAACCACAAAACATCTACCCCCCCCCCAACCCCCAGCTCAGACAGGACATCTACTCCTCCTCCTTCTCACTTCGGGCGTACGGCAATACATAAAGCCTACAATCAAATATCCACAATAATCCTTGATCTGGGAGATGTGCTCCGAGCATTATTGGATTGGTTAGTTGGCTAGATGTTGGGTATAAGCACACCTGGGCGTGGGCTTGGCTAAAGGGATCTGCTTTTTGGTTTGTTGGTTCGGACGTAGGAGGGGGAAGGGGGCGGGGGGGGGTATGTGGAATGGTTGTGGAACTGGGATGGATGGATGGATGGATGGATGAATGGGCGCTTTGGGTGAGAAAGACGAGGATTTGGGATCGAGAGCGAATTCGAGTATAGGCTCCAGATATGATGCTCAAGCGAACGAGAAGGTGACGATTGTTCTGGAGATCAGCGAATGGGGAAGCGCTATGCTACTATAAACAAGACTGACAACGTAAAAAAGTAGGCGAATGGAGGTTGGTATCGAGTGGGAAGCTGTTGAGTTTTGCTATTGTTTAATCGTATGGCTATGAGGGGGGCTCGTGAGTTTCGGAGTGCGATGAATTATGGGTTTGGAAGGGAAGGCTACATGTTCTTTGATTGGAATTACAGGAGCTGGGTGGGGTTTTGGCGGTAATATGGTGGAGTTGGTAATATTCTGTGGTTAGACTTACCTGGATGGGGGCGAGCCACGGCGGATGGGGATTATGGTGTGGACTTGGTCTGTTTTAGGGAGGTTGGGATGACGGGCTCATGTAGTAAAAAATTAGACGGAAGAATTCCAAACCTGGATAGACGGTCAAGACTTCCCACATATCTAGCGATAGACTGACCATGGTGAGGGTTTGTAGCTAGCAAACGTAATGTGCAATCTGCCGCTTCTGCATGGACATATGTAGAATGCTAGGAGGCAGGCATCATGGTGCAGCAAGCTGTCGCTGCCCTTGTACTCTATTGCTCGTCAAGTATTCTTGTATCTAGAATTCATTCTCATCGCTACCGGCAATAATCACATTATTGACCTGTATGCGCCGTGAGCAACCTTTCGAAACGTACAGAGAGCCGCATAACATACCTTCAGCACCATCCTACATAGCTGAGTAGCAAGCATCAGCTGCTGCCGCTTCCCAATCAGCGGGTCTATAACGAAGTGCTCTCGCATATCTAGTCCAAACATGTTAGTCCGTATTCCGTCACCAAGGGAAGAGGCGGCTACCATTGCTCCCAGTCTGCATGCAATCAACACCCAACCTCGAGTTCTTCTCCCTGACCTGCCGCGATTTGATAGATGCCAGGGTCTCGATGGGGCTGAGACCCGAGTTCTCGGCCAGAGCCATGGGAACGGCATCTAGAGCGTCTGCGAAGGCGCGCATCGCATATTGCTCTAGACCTGGGCTCTGTTGATTTGCATTAGTGGGACGGTGGATATGGCTTATCAGGGAGATACATGCCTTGAGCGAAGCTTCCTCGACAGCTAGGGAGCACGCAATTTCGGCGGCACCGCCGCCGTAGACGACTCGGTTGTCCTTGACGAGGTTTCGGACTACGCAGAGGGCGTCGTGGAGTGAGCGCTTGGCTTCATCGATGATCTATGAAGGAGAACAGCTTTAGCTTGCAGATCACCTTCGAGATGGCGATGCAGGAACAGACCATCTTGTTGCTACCCCTCACGAAGACTGTTACTGCCCTCGTGTTTGCACACTCTTCGATGACAAGCATCTTCTCTCTCGTCGTGCCAAAACTCATCTCTCGGACAATGCCAGCTGTGCCCAGTTTCTGTGCGCTTAGGTCTTCGAACCTAGGTACTATTCTCCCGTTCGTCGCGATGGCGATCAGCTCGATCTCTGGCCCACCGACCCATCGTACGGCTGGCAGCTTGTTCTGCAATAGTAGGTGGTTCGCCTCGTCGTCGAAGCCCCATTGACAAATTACCAAGTTTGCACCCGTCGCCTTTATTTGGTCAATCATTTCTGTGAACTTCGTCTTCTCATAGGCCTGCAGCTTCTTGAATTCTTCGACGGTCGTTATGTCAAGCTTATGCTTTGTTTTTGGTTTTGGTGGCTCGAAGGCGCATGTCAATATGGCAAGCTTGGCATTTCGTACTTCGTCTGGCATCTGGGGATGTGAGAAGTCTTTGTCCACTATAACGCCCTTGACCAGTAGTGTATCCTCTAATGAGCCTCCGACCTTGCCGTCGACTTTGATGAGTTCGAAGTCGACATCCTTTCTCTCCAGATCTGCTACTGATAGGACTGCATCGACCGCGATCTGGGCAAATTGGTCATGTGCTTTCGATACACTTAAAGCTTGTCAGTGTGTTTCAAGTTCAGGCAATTCACGACGTACATCTTGCTTCCGAGACTTGTCTTGGCGACTTTATGCAAATTCTGTACATCTTTTCGGCTGAAATCGACCTTGTCGCTTATTCGATCTAGCTCGGCCACTGCAACCTCGCAAGCTTCGTCGTAGCCGTCTGCTATTCGTATCGGGTGGATGCCCTTGTCAATGAGATCTGCCGCTTGCTCCAGCAGCGCACCTGCTAGGACTACGACGCCTGTTGTGCCATCCCCTATTTCGTCGTCTTGAGATCTTGACAGCTCGACCAGAAGCTTGGCGACATTGTTCGATATCTCCATCTGAGGGTATTTAGTGTTGTGTCCCAGTTACTAGCCAGACCAGCATACTTGCGACAGGATGGTAGCACCATCATTTGTGACTGTAATGTCTCCATCTGGTGATATGAGAATCTTGTCCAGACCACGCGGTCCCTGAAGCCCAGCATTTCAGCACCGTTTTCCATGCAAACATGAATGCGGCGTACAGCAGCTTACCAGCGAGGTCCTGACAATATTTGCAACTGTTCTAGCTGCGACGATGTGCGACTTGACCGCATCGGTGCCGTGCAGCCTCTTCTTTCTGCCTTGGCTATACCATTGTCAGTTGCCTCTTTCTAGTGTACCCAGACCGAATTTAGCTGAAAAATCCAGGACCTGCTCTTACGTACTCTCGAACGATAATGAACGGTCGGCCTTGTTCATCCTTCATCACCGACGCTGGATGTCCGAGTCAGCCTGTGGTTGCCATACTTGAAAACGTAGACCTGGATGTTACCTTGAGACATATCGAGCTCTGCACACACAGATGATTAGCTCACGTACGCGATCTCCGTGCACAACAAGGTGCATAGATACTGTGCCCATGGGGAACGTACGCATAGCCATGTTGTAAGCTGGTAGAGCCGAGCTCTAGTGAAAGGGCTTGTATATTTGAGCGCAACCGCCAGCACCGAAAGTCTCTCTAAACGTAGAGTCTTAAGAACTATCGCCGAACTATTAGCATAAATCGACGTTTCGTTAATTGTTCTGCTGCTCTGCGCGGTCCACAAATAATTTTCCATGGTGACGCGAATTGCCTTATCGGGGTTAGCGCCTCTCCACGCGCATTGAGAAATCCGACAGCTCCAGAGGCGCGAACTTTCATCTCCCGTTTCCTTAATCGCCAGCACGCTCAGTCTTTACAAATCATTGCACCTTCAGTATCAAGCAAGGTTATACAAAGTTGCTATCGACCAGCCTTCCGAGTATAGAACACTGAGAAGAAAGCTACGACGCAATTAGCTCTACAGCCGAAATCTGAGTCGCAATGCCTCGTGAGTTCCCCTTCCCAGTGTCGCGACTTTCTCTTGAATCTAAATTAATGTTAATTGCGTAATTACAGCACCACTACCTGTCGAGAGTGACGCTGAGTCGGTGGCCGAGGAACAATCAACCCCGAAGCCGACCTCAGCATCCGCGCAAGCGAAGGACGAGCTCAAAGACGCTGTGATGGAAGACGTCAAAGCTATGGACGAAGCCAAGGACGACGCCAAGGCCGGAGCGGACGAAGATGAAGAAGACTCATCTGGTGATGAGGATGAGGGAGAGTGCGTAGCAGCGCCTTCACGGTCAGTCAAGGAGATGCTAAGTTTTGTATCAGGGTCTACGTTGTAGAGAAAATTCTAGACCACCGCTCAGATTTCGAAGACGTGAGTTTCCAGAAACCGTTCGATCATATTTGGGACTGATAGTGTGCTAGGGCGAGATGCGCTATTGGATCAAGTGGAAGGGCTATGAAAAGAAGGGCGATCGCACCTGGGAGGAGGAAAAAAACCTCGAGTAAGCCAAAACGGGTCGCGTCCAATGCCTGCTCAAACCCATACTAAGTCATTCGAAGAGGATCACGCGAACTGCTCGAAGCCTACTGGGAAAGCATCGGCGGCAAGCCCGTCCCCGGGCAGGAGAAGCCCAAAAAAGGCCGAAAATCATTGACTGGCAAGCGCTCCAACGCGACTCTCAACGAAGCCGAAGAGAAGTCGGAGTCCCCCGCGCCCAAGAAGCAGAAGCGAGGCCGAAAAACCAACGCGGCCAAGGAGGAGGAGGAAGAGGAGCAGATGGTCGAGTTCCGCGGCTACGTCGAGCAAGGCGCAGACGACTGGAAGCCCGTGGCGCCCAAGGACGGCGCGTGGGACCCGCTTCTGCATAAGGTGGACACTATTGAGCAGGATGATAGTGGAGATCGCTGGGTCTACATCTGCTGGAACGATAAGAACGTTGATGGGAGGTTCTATCGGTCCAAGGCCAAGCTGGCGACGGTCTACAAGGCGGCGCCGCAGAAGATGCTCTTCTTCTACGAGCAGCATCTGTAAGTCTTCTGTTTCCGACTGTGGGACTTCCATCAAGCTGACACCACTGCTAGCGTGTTCACCGAGGCGGGCAGCAGGCAGCACAAGGCTCCTGCGCAGAATGGTGGAGATGTTCAGGCCGAGTAGCACCAAAGGTATAGCAGATATGTTCTGTGCCGACTTTCCCTCTCGGCGAGCATGGCGTTTGGTTCGCTATGCTTGGTCCTGTCTGCCTTCCCTTTGCAAATATTGTACCAATAGTTTCAGACGCTTTAGGTTGCGGCGGTCGCAGGCCTAGTTTGAGCATACTGTGCAGTGGCAGCAACTTCTAGCTTTAGTAACCCGGCAAGAATATCTAGCATAGTTCCAATGATCGTATCAGCTCAGCTGTCGATCCGTCAAGTGATGAAGAGCAAGGTCTCACCAGAGTTTCGGCAAGTAGGACGGCATCACGGATTGTTCTGAAAATGATATCTAGATTTATTGCAGTCGATTGTAAGTAGCGCAACGATACTTGGAGGAACGCATGCTAGGAGCATCAAGCTCTCCATGTCGATTGATCTATCTCTACGTAGCGGCGTACAAATCTCCTAGCCCAATGCCCCTGGGTATCTTAAAGCAAATCCATCCATATGCGAGCTAAATTGCAGAAATCCGAGCACGAATACACTCAGAGATCACGTTCCCAACACCCGGCTGTAGCCTTACCACACGGTTCTCACAAACAGACGACACCTTTAGCGATGCCGATATCTTCCCAATCGACCTGCCACACACTAAGAATGCCCATCTCCCACCCCTCGTTCTTTTTACCACGCTTAATTCTGCCGATTACGCGCGCTTTCTTGCCTCTGCCGCCTTCTGCTAGGAATCGTCTGGAGTCATGTTCCCATAACTCCACGCCCTTCCAAATAGCATACTGTCCATCTAGAGAGGGCGCCTTGTCTGGTGTGAAGAGATCAACAAGCTCAAAGAGCTGCTTGTATGCTGTGGGCTCGCGGTCAGAGTACTTGACGCGGCAGTAGAGCTCGACGATTGCGTCCGTTGAATTCCGAAGCGCCACTGAGGCGGCATTGAGTGCTTCGCCGATCCGGAAGCAGGTACGCAGAACAGCCGTCTGGGAAACACCCATAACGGGAGAACGTGAAAGTAGCGGTTTGGGGAAACTAGGCCGGACGAAGGGAACGGGACGGCCATCCTTGGTAGGAACAATATGCGCCACTACGTTCGGGGATCGCTCAGCAAGAGGTGACGACCTAGTAATTGGAGTGTCAGGGCTAGTCAAACTGGTCGACAATGAGGAAGGAGTCGAGCGCTTCGACGGCGTGTACAAAGTCGGCGGCATCCACTGAAGCTTAGGCACAGTCGGTGTACATTGCGTAAACGGAGGTGATTGACCATCTGTACGTTGAGCTGTAGTAGTATCCAGATTCATGAATTCATCGTCTAGGCTATCATCCTGGAATGGGTCTTCCAATATCTGAGTAGCTGGCTTAGGCGTTCCCTTCTTCAGAATCTTCTTCGTTGACTCAAGAACCTCGTCAAATGTATCATCAGAAAGAAATTCGTCAATATTGAGGAAGATGTCGTCTTCCTCGTCAATCTGGGGATCTGATTTTCGATCTGAGAGGAAGGTCATGGAGCTGTCAAGATGAGGCGCTTGAGCTGAATCCGGACGCGAACATGCCTGCACATCTGGAAAGTACTCTGCTGGATACAGATCCTGAATGTGTGAAGCCGGTTCGGAGGAGCTGCAATATGCTTGTACTTTATTAGCGTCCTCAGAAGCTCCAGCTTTGATGGGTGTGAAACAAAAGGCATCATCCTCTGCATGCTGTTCGACCAAATTTGCGCTCGATCGTCTGAAATAAGCGCACTGGTCCATTGCAGGGTCTTCAGGGACGAAACGACCGGACTCTGTTGGCCTGAAGCCATCCTCAACCAGCTCTCTTGGGATGTCTTCAGGGCCCGAACTTGCAGGTTGCCCAGAAAGGACGTCAAAGAAGACTTTATCGCTTGACGGACCGTTGTCCGATGTTGGCCCTGGGCTTTGACCAGCAACTGCACATCGACTCCATGTACCTGCATAGGGATCACCACCGACTGACATCAAACCGCTTGGACCTTTGAAAGCTGCCTGATAGCTTTGTCCAAGACCAGCATATTCACAGTGCTCCTGTGGGTTAGTCGCTTTCGATGTCGGGCATGAAGCTTTCGGAGACCCGTTCGAGGTACGGAGCTGAGACCCCGGCGTAGATTCAATCTGACCATAATCTTCAGAGAAGGATTTGGAAGCGAAAATTCCTGGCTTGGTCACTCTCAAAGCCTGCGAAACATCTAGACCATGTCTTTCATCACCTTTGCGTGCTTTGCTTACTTTGGCCTGGCGAGGCGCTGTGACTGACCTCTTCGGCTTTGGGTTCGGTTTCGTGAGCTGACTCTGTTTGCTTTTGCGGCGTTTGGTGGATCTTGAAGGTGTCGAATCGTCCATGGTGACTCGTAAGGTATTGCTTGTGTACGTGGATGTAGCAGTGTCGTATGCTCGCTGGTTGATCGGAGTAAAGCCCGAGATTGAAGGCTCCCATATGGCACCGGCGTCTTGCAGAGCGTCTACATCATTCTGGTCGAGGTTGCTCGCCGCTTTCATCTCGGACATCTTCCAACCCCAAATTCTTTCTCTCTCCATCCTGTCACCTCATGGCTGCGTCATTCCACTCCATGCTAACTGCCTCTTCCGGCACATCATCATTTTTGTGCCTTTCACAGGTTTATCTCCACACTGTAAGCGACATATGATGATATGAGTGGACGAAGAGATGTTTTAACCTCCATCTCTAGTTAGTTAGAGATGATGCTTCAACAAGCTTTGCGGCTGATCGACAATCCTGCCGAGGATGACGCGCAGGGCTAGTGCGGGGCCTATCTTAGTACTTTATCGATTGTTGCTGCCTCGGTCTGCGTATTCAAGAACTGTTTCCATACTTTAACTCTCTCGCCAGTCCTCGATCATCTGTAGCATTTGCTGTCTACTCCTAGCTGAAACATCAATCAAGGACCGCCTCCCGCCAGTGTTGCTGTGTAGAAACCTTCTCCTAATCTTACAGTCTTACTGATCAACCCCTGGCAGCAGCTTGTGAAATATGGATGTAAGATACTACTAGGTATAAGGATGTCTCGACTGTGAGACTAGCAGCGACTGGGGTCTTGAGTTGAAAACGATAATTCTGCAATACCAAGCATCGGGCCATCGAGCACGATGTTCTCCTCAACGGTACGTTGAGTGAATTATACTAGCCCATCCTGTTCATTTAGTGCGCCAATTACTATACTTTTTATGTTTACCCTATAAAACTGCATGACTCAGGCCAATGCGGAATCTTTAATACTTGTAGATGTGACACTATGGTTGACTTTCATACCATATCCTCCTTTGCTTCGTCGAGTTCTCTCCTTCTCAAAGCTCTACCTGATACCAGAATCTTCAATATGCTGACGCTTAGTTTCCTCTCTTTCAAGAGGAAGCCTTACACTGCCATTACGGTCCAGATCGACAGAATGACCAGCGGACAATATGATGCTGATGACATGAGTGGCATTCCGGACCTCATCGAAGTCATACGATTGCAAGCAGAAGGTCCAGTCGAGGCTGCCCGAGCGATTAGAAAGAAGCTGTAGGGTGTCTTGCATCTCGATACACAACGATCCAACTGATAGATATCTAGCAAGTACGGCAATGTACACCAGCAGCTCCGCGCCTTGACCGTTCTTGATGGTCTTATCGAGAACGCCGGTCCCCGCTTCCAACGAGCCTTTGCTGACGAACGCCTCTTGGAGCGCTTGCGAGTCTGTGGGACAGATGGCCTCTCGGATCCGGAAGTCAAGAAGAAATGCACCATTTTGTTCCGGCAATGGGCGTTGACATATCAAACGACTCCTTACATGGAACGTGTTGTAGCCTTACACAAACAACTGCCTCAACGCAAGAAGCCTGTACGGCAAGATCAATCAAAAGTCATTCGGGAGACCGAGCGCGAAGTAGAGGAGGATCCCTTCGGCAACAACGACTATCAGGATGCAGCTCATTCCAGCACCGCAGCATCACATCTACAACGCTCGCCTCCAAGCGTATCATCAGCTTCCGCATTTTCACAAGGATCTCTTTCATTATCTAAAGGCGACAAGTCAAGAGCGAAAAAAAGTCAGCATAAGCCATTTAATCTTGAGAAAGAGAAGCCGCAGCTATTGCAGGCGATCGCCTCATCCTCGGTCGCTAGCACGAACTTGTTGAATGCTCTAAAGCTGATCAATCGCGAGCACAAACGTGTTGGCGAAGACCCTGAAGCTATCAAGAAATTCGAGAACTGCAAACTACTTCGCAGACAGATCCTACGATACATCCAATATGTGGACAGCGAACAATGGCTCGGCAGTCTGATCCATGCGAATGACGAACTGGTGACTGCGCTCATGGCATTCGAGGTGCTTGACAAGAGCGTAGAGGACGACAGCGACAGCGAGGCGTGGGAAAGCGACGGGCACAAACCAGGCCATGCCGGTTCCCCTAAAGCGAAGAGCGCACAACAAGCGTTTGCAGGCCTGTCGCTTGGACAGTCTAGGGTCCCGAGTGTGAGTGTCAATGGAAAGGAGAAGTCTTTAGATAGCGATGAAGACGAAAGCGAAGATGAGAGCGAAGATGAAGCGGACGAAGACGACCCTTTTGCCGACCGAAATGTGGTGCACACTCCCAAGGATGAGAGGCCTGGTATGACCTGGTAAGCGCCTGTTCCAGGCTCCTTGATCGCAGCTTACTGTACTGCAGGAGAGAGTGTTGAGTTAGTCGAAAGGCTTGCCTTCTCAGATATTTGCACATGTAATTGTATCCGTACTTATGACGCAACGATAGAATCAACTGTTTTCAATAATAAATGGTCCTTGCGACAAGTTATTATGAGCGGCATGGTATTGCTGTCGAAGCATCTAATGTTCTACGATGAACTGTGACAGGCGAGACAGGATTCAGTTGTGTTTCGACCTCCATCATTCCTCGCTTCTGCAGGAGTAAAAGCTACCTCTTGTCCATCTACCTTCAAGTCATCGCTTTCGCAAGGCTCATATGGAAAGAGCTACAATCACCAAGGGGTAGCCCAAAGCTCTGAGCTTTGTCGCGCCTTCCATGGTGGACCTCCAATTAGCGAGTCCTCGTCCTCTCCTTTGTCTACAAAGCGACCGCAACGAACGCAGCCGAATGCGTCGATCGCCCATTACATCCCAATGCGACAATTTTTCTTTCAAGCCCACCTCATGCACCGACTCATGTACTTCCCGTATCCCTCACCGATTCAATTTCCGCCTCCGCCTCCCATCTACATCCCACAACTCTGCCCCTCAACTATCCACCCGAATGATCTCACCCTACAATTCCACAAGCCTCTCGCAACCTCCCTTTCTCCCCTTCTCCACCACAACCGCAACACTGGATACCTCCGCTTCCCTAACCTACCTCCCCTCCGCCTTCCTCCTCCCCCACCAAATCCCCCCCTCCCTCTTCCATCCCACCACCCACCGCCTCCGTCTCGTCTTCCGGAGCCTCTCCTCCCTCATCGCCACCACCTCCACCTCCCTCATTCATACCCTCTCCACATCTACCTCTAGCCTCCCCACCCCCTCCATCATGCCCCTCCTCCTCATCCTCTTCCTCCTCCTCCTCTTCATCTTCTGCTTCCACATCTCGGTCTCTTCCCGCTGGATACACCACCTTCGGGGTCCGCGTGCCCGAACACCGAGCGCGCTGGAGAGTGGGGGGGGGTATGCGTATAGGGATCCGTCCAAGAGCGTGAAGGAGGGGGGAGCGCGAACGGTACAGGGGGTTGTGGGGGAGGTTATGGGGAGGAGAGGGGAGGAAACGATGTTGAGGGGTGTAAGTGATGGCAGTGAAAGTCCTGGGAGGGTGGGGGGGTTGGGGGTGTGGAGGGCTGAGTAGAGGGGAGGGGGGTGGAAGGGTGCTGCTGAGGAGGCGGGCGGTGATTCTGTGTTGGGGAATCGATTGGGGAGCGTTTGAGGGGAAAGGAATAGGGCGCTGTAGGAGATGGAGGGCGATTTGTGCGAAAGGTGGGATGGATAGCTTGGTATACGATGTTGGGTATACTTACCTTAGCATGACAAGGGGTGGGTGCATGAGATGGCACCAGAAGCTGGTGTTTGGAAGGCGGAACTTTTCGTCTGAAGGAGCTCGTTGACACGCTCAGCGATGTAATGAGATCTATCGAAAACAGGGTACGAGGTAAAGCCATAGAAAGCACGCTTCTTAGAGACGGAACACTACGCGCAGCGCAAGAAAATCCGAACAGTGCTTGAAATTCGTGAGGACTCTTTCTGGGAGGTCTTTCATCGCACCACCTTCTCACCTTTGTCCATGCAAGCCTGCAAAAATGTTGTTTAAGATATCTGAAGTCATGGAGTAAGAATACATTGCACTCTGGGGCTTGTCATTTGTTTTTTCGGGGACAGAGGCACGGGTCCTTATTCGTGCTTGTGCACCATTGTTGTCGACGAGATGATGACACCAGTGGACCGCGCTTTTCAGAGGGTTTGGATCGCTTCGTAATTCCTGACTGTAGAGGAATGGATTCGACAAATCTGTATTGCTGATCTGTCGCACGTTGTTGGGTCCTTTGAATGATTTTTGCTGCGGTCCCTGAGAAGACCTATCAGAGAGACGGTGCGTAGAATTCTTCTGCGTATAGCCAGCTAGAAGTCTCGAAATTACGACGCATTGACTCAACGACTACTTGACCTTCTGATGGATAAAGTAGAAAGAATGCTGCCAAGGAATAGCGTCGGATATATGAAGTGCCACTTAACTCCGCAACGATTATTAAAGTTGGCGTTACATCACCTTACGCAAAGGGATGACAACCCTTCAATTTATTGTTATAATCACATCTTCCAGTCATGAACTTGTGAGGTCTCGAGCAAAACATTGAATGTCGGGATTTATATCAGAGCCATTACGAATTAACGAGAAGACCTCCTCTGCTCACGGACATGGAAGTGCGACAAGCTCTGCGCAAGGGCAGAACAACCTACATGTACCGGAACGCGGTGAATCTGGTCCGACGGTGACCACGAGCGATCCCAAGGAGATGGACATATCTGCTGGCCAGAAAATGCTCTCAGCAGTATCAGGAAGTCTTCTTACGTCCCTTCTTGGTACATTCTCAATCCTCGTTCACAATCCGCATGTCCGAAGCTAACAATGATCTACCAGTGACTCCCCTCGACGTCGTCCGTGTCCGACTTCAGTCGCAGCCCAGTCCTTCCCTCGCTCGACCCCCAACCCTCCCCTCCTCCTTTGCCAACCTTCCTCCCAACCTCGGCGTCACAGCCTGCTGCCGCGAAGTCTTCTGGGTCAACAACGCCTCCCCCTACTGCATGGTCACCCCCTCCACCATCGACCCCCACGCCTCCACCTCCGCCTCCTCCCCCGCCGCCGACTGCGCCGTGGAGGAAACCCGCCGCAAGAATTTCACCTCCACCCTCGACGGCCTGCGCAAGATCGCTCGCAACGAGGGTCTCACATCTCTATGGCGCGGTCTCTCCCCTACACTAGTCATGGCCATCCCCGCAAACGTCATCTACTTCACCGGCTACGACTCCCTGCGCTCAAACGCACACAGCCCGGTCAACCAATACATCCCCGACGCCTACGCGCCACTGATAGCAGGCTCGATAGCGCGCGTGGCGGCCGCAAGCGTCATCAGCCCGATCGAGATGTTCCGAACGAGAATACAAGCCGCTACCTCTGGGGACACCGGGGTCTTCGCGGAAACACTGCACGGCCTGCGGAAGATGGTCAGAGCGGAGGGATACACCTCTCTGTGGCGAGGCCTGACACTGACCATGTGGCGGGACGTGCCTTTCAGCGGGATCTACTGGTGGGGCTACGAAGCTATGCGGAACCGTCTAGCGGAATTGAGGGAACCTGCTCCCGTGGGCAACCGCCCCAGGTCCAGATCCAGAGGCGAGGAGAACCATACCACGACCTTTGTAGACAGCTTCGTTGCCGGTGCGGTATCCGGCGGTGCTGCGAGCATTGTGACGACTCCTTTTGACGTTGGGAAGACAAGGCAGCAGGTCTTCCAGCATTCACTGGAGAAGCAGTCGATGCCGCGGTTCCTGCACTCGATATGGAAAGACGAAGGCACGGCGGGCTTGTTTCGCGGCTGGGCAGCGCGGTGTCTGAAAGTGGCGCCGGCGTGTGCGATTATGATCAGCAGCTACGAGGTGGGCAAGAAGATGGCGAGGCGGATGAACGAGAAGCAGACGGCTGCTGGTTGACTGTCGCTCCTTCCTGAGAGGGATGAGATAATCACACAGGGCTCTCGGGACTAGGCTTCTTAGAGGGCCAAACCCGGAGAAGCACGACAACGCTGAGGGTGGCATTGATCACCAAGAAAGGCCACGACCGACTATTCCGGTCCTCGGCCAGTCAGCCCCTGACCTAATACCAGTGCATCTCCTCGAGAAATGGAGACTCTGAGCATATTTCGGTTTTGTACTTCTGTAGCATTAGCTAGGTGTTTTCCTGCTTTACCAGGACGATGCATATCGCAGGCGTGGAGTCAAACCTACAGCCGCACCTCTCTTCGGCCAAGAGCATGTTATTTCTACAACAGGGTTGCCGGCAAAAGAGAGCATAAAAACATCCACAAATCTCTCATATGCAAGCTCTAGTGGATTGTAGGACCCAACGGAGTAGATACCAGATACAGTATTGGCTTTCTTCATTATCTACATCCTTCGTACATGTAGCCTGTACGCCCCCCTATGCCAGATGTATGTACCCCCATGCCTAAATCACACGAAAACCCCCAAATCCTTCCACAACCGACCGTAAACACCATCGCTTTGCACGCTCTAGACACACATTTCATGCACAGAGACATCCCCTTCTACAAGTCATCTCCGATTCCCGCTTGTATTTCCCTCCTCTAACCACCCATCACTGACCCCCCACCCTCATCCCCGCCGAGCTCTCCCGCCCACTCTCAATCACCGCCCGCGGAAGCGGCAACATGCTATTCCTCCTCCCCGCCATCGCAGTCACCGGCCGCTGCGGCCTCGGGCGCACCGAAGGACTCGGGCTCGCTTCCTCATGTTCTTCGAGGACTCGATCGGATATGGAGCTCTGACGGCGTGGGCCCCCCGCATATGAAAGCTGCGGGGTGGACGCCAAACCCCGCGCTTTCGGATGAGGGTCATGGGGAGGTGGTCGTGCAGGCGAGGAGAAGGAGGTTTGGCGCATGCCGAGGGAGGTTTGCGTGCGTGCGCGGGGGAGTGTGAGAGGTGGGGCGGGGGAAGGGGCGGAGGAGCGGCCGAGGGGGCTGGGGAGAGGGGGGTTGGTGGAGCGGGGAGGGGCGCTGAGAGGGGGAGGGCGGAAGGTCATGGAGGTGCGGCGGTGGGATGGGGGGGTGGGGAGGGGGGAGGGCTTGGAGTTGCGGGAGAAGTCGAGGTGGTCGACTCGGGCGCTGGAGTTCCAGCGCGGCTTGTAATCGTGGGAAGCGAGGGAAGGGCGTGCCGCTCGGGAGCCGGGTATAGGGGTTGAGGCGGTCCTGGAGTAGGGGGATGGCGAGGCGTTGCGGGAGTCGGAGAAGGATCTGGAAATGGAGTTTTTGAGTGGGAGTTCGGATGGGGCTGTAGATGCTTGGGTTATACTCGCGTGTCTTCGCGAGCTGCTTGGGCGGGAGGTAGTGTTTGAGATGATGCTGCTGCGGCGACTGGAACCGTTCAGGCCTGAGTGTGGAGGTTCTCCTTTGCTGCTGCCTGTTGGTCCCAATACCGGAGATGATGCTGGTGAGCTTCCTGGCGTATCAACGACGCTGTTGGTCGCTGACCGATCCATCGAGACTATTGTAGAGATGGAGTCTCGCAATTGCTGATTCCTGTTCATGGTCAGATCATCTAGAGCCAGGTCCATGTCCTTGATTTCAGCCTCAATAGCTTTCCATCTAGCCCGCGTATCTTGCTGTAATCTCAAGATCTCCCCGTTCACGGTAAGTCGGTCTTTGACACCTTTGTCGATGATTGCGAGAACCCTCTCGATCGCTGGCCCATAGTGGATCTTCTTAGCCTCGTAGCTTTCCACTTTCTTGGCCAATACAGGAGGATTACTATGCTGAGTGCCGAGGTCGATGGATTCTTGTAACTTGCTGATGCTTCGCTCGACCGATTCACACAACTTTTGGGCTTGCCTGCCGGCATTCCGAAACACGAGAACCCAGCGATCCTCTCCGAGCTCCCTCCTCAGACCCTCGGCATCCTTCTCCAGTTCTTTCCACCTCTTCTCCAGACCTCTTCTACGATCGTCGAGTTCTTGGCAGGCCGTTGGAAGCGTGGCCATTGCTTTTGTGCGAAAGCTCGACAGCGTCATTGGTAAAAAGTCCAGTGATGCGCGCAAGGGCTGCATCCTAGCAAAGAGCGCCAGCAGTCTCGAATCCTCTTGTGGCATGGAGAAGGCAGGAGACGTTGGCGACATGGCTGCAAAGGCGGGTGGTAAACTGAAGCGGTGATTCGAGGAATTCCCATTGGTCGCTGGCGCCTCTTCGACAATTGTTTCCAGCTCTTGCATATCTATAGTTGCACCGTTGTCAAGCTTTGTATCCGTGAACATTGCCGTATGTCTCGCTTCTTCCATCTCAAATACTAGTCTGCCTAGATTCTCCACTTCAAACCCGATGTCACCTAGAACGTGGTTCCAGAGCTCTTCCCATTCCATTGCAAGTTCCACCTGACTCTTCACGCCTTTTAGAAGCTTTCGGGCGCCTTCCCACTCTTGGAGGATCTTTTCCATCTGTTCCACAAGACCACCAAGCTCTGAAGGAACCGTGGCGACATCCTCTCTTCCCTGAAGATCTTCAATTGCAGTTACGTATATAGTGATCAGGCCCTCGAATCTGCCAATGGCCGCGTCAACCTCGCAGAGCCCCTCTCGGCCTCCAGCAGCGGCCCATTCCACGTCATCCTCGGCATCTAGACCGTTCAATACATCTTTAGCTTTCTTCAACCACTTTCGTATCTCGTCAGCCGCCACGTTCAGTGTATTCGCGGCTGCCGCTGCAGATGGTAATCCTGCTATGCTGCTCGACAGCGAGGCAGCATCTGGTAGATGTAAGTTTGTTAATTGCGTGAATTGACTCGAGAAGGATATCCGTGATATTGAGTATATTGAGTTGGCCCTGGACGATCTGATCGAAGTAAAGTAGGACTCAGCATCGACCGGCGAGGTCAAAGTCCTAGCTATGATTGCTTTCGGGTCATCTCCAGAGAACAGTAACGGTGACTCGGCTTCCACAGGTTGTTTACCCGAATTTCCTCGTCGTGTCTGCAACTTCGGCTTGCTCTGCGCCATTGAAGGCTTGATGGTGGAACCACGGGCCCGTATAGCCTGAGGGCAGTATCTCGCATATATTACTTGAATGACCCAAAACTCCCCGTTTGGCTGACAATTGATACAATTGACGAAGTCTGCGAGGAGGTAGATACAGGTCGCCGAATGAGTCTTCCTGCTTGGCCCGGCTCCCCAGGTTCTATGAAGGACAAGGCTGCTGATGATTGTATGATGTGCCACCTGCCCCGGGCCTCCACTACAGTAGAATCCCTACTCTTCCCAGCCTCACGAGTCTTTTGGAATCCAGTGTAGTAGCTGCAGGGATTATAGATGAGCTGTGACCGGTGTAATGAGCCGTATGTTGCAGGAACTCTCAGCTGCCCGGGGCTCGCATGATGCCGCTGGAGTAAAGCATAGAGAGGCTATGGGTCGTACTCAGGTCTCGGTACATGGACTAGGCAATGGTCCAGGATAGACACAACAGAGGCTCAGTTTTGGTCCTTGTTGTACAAGCCCTGAGCTGCACACCACATACAATGTTACGCGTTTAGCTGTGGATTGTTTAAGCTAAAATCGTAGCTAGAATCGTAAGGAATCTTGGAACGACGGAGGTCTAGGCACTGAGCAAGTCATGCCGCAATGCAACACCTCAGAAGTTCTTGCCGGTGAAATTTTAGAGTTGTGTGTCTTGGTGACTGTGGCGGGCACGTCGCCGTAGAAATGGGGTTGTTTCATAAACATTTTCAGCCTTATGAGCCTTAGCCAACCATTACCTCAATATTCAGAATGTGATTCCCCCCGCAACTTTTGAAAATCGGGGTTTTTTTTCGACGCCGGGTTGCAATTACCATCCATTTCTCAACACCAACGCTATTTTTCCACATAAAATTGATCCTGAATAGAAACACTATATCTAGAAACACTTTGACAGCACTCTTATCTCTTAGTTCAACTTAAGACAAAAGTTATGTGTGTAATTGCGTTTTTCAAAGCTTTGTCTCGACCCATTTTGAGCACTCCTCAAGTCCCTATCAAGTCCTTATCAAGCCCTATCAAATATGTTCGATCAAAGTCTCTCGACAGCAACAGATACACACGATCGTAACTGCAATGCTCAAATAGGATCAAGATCAATGTTCAAACTATTATCAATACTTTACTAGAATTTGTAGCAATTCAGATGCGTTGATGTTGAGGCATGAGTGATGTTTGCAATTCGACGTCGAAAAAAAACCCCGATTTTCAAAAGTTGCGGGGGGGAACCACATTCTGAATATTGACGTATCAGAACTGACCAGAGATTTGCCTCTCCGTATATCGAAATATAGATTCTACTCCCATTAGGTATAGAGATGGATCTTTTGGCTAGTCCGGGCCCGTTTGGATGGTAAGCTTTACAATTATCTGCATGTTTGGCTCAGGATCCCATGCAATTACTCAATTCATCGACTCAGTCTATCATTGCACATACTCTGAGCTCTCCGATTAGCTGATCAAGGACACAACGCAACAATTAGTCCGTCAGGAATTACACATTCTACCAGTTCTTTCCAGACAAAAGGTTCAACCGCTCGCTGTTGGGGGGTATAGGTGTGCAGACACGCAGAAATCTAAAGCCAATTGTAATTGGCTGTCATCACATCATAAATCGTTCCATCAGATCGGCTGTGGCGATGCTGCCTCGTTAGGTCGCTCAGGTATCGAGGCCGATATCCGCCGTGATCCTTCTTTCCATTCCTGTGTGATCTCCTCCCGGACAGTCTTGCTCCATTGCAATATGGCCTCATCAAAGTCAGGCCATGCTTCCCTCCTCCTATGAACCACACCCGTCACATCAACCTTGAGCTTAATCTCCCAGCGGAGTTCTGCTGCTTTGATCCAATAGCGAAGATTCTCAGCACAGCGGTAAGGCTTAGCGGTGTCAGTATGGAAGGTTTTGATATCTCCGAACTGTCTTTTGGACTTCCTCAAGATCGCGTTGTGCAGATTCACGAGTGTCAGTCCATTCCGTAGAGATTCTAGAAATGTGGTCGGCGTCGCCTCGGCTTTGTTCTCTTCGAAAGGCGTCCAGTCTGGCAATGTTTCGTCGGAGAGGAAGGAGCTCATGAAAAGTCTTTCTCGTTCTCTTTCACGACCTGTCCAAGACCCGTCAAGCCATTGCCATTTCGTTCGCGTCACTGCTTCCTTATCCTCGAAGGCCTGCTCTTGCTTAATGAAGTCCTCAATGCCCCTCACCCAGTCCCGGATAGTTTTCAATTCGTCTTCTTTCATACCACCCGCAAAATAGCGACTGGCCATACGCTTGAGTACGTCCATAACACCCAAAAGCTCTTCGCGTATTCGACGTTCACTCTTGATACTGTAAAGGCGTAAGGGATGTTCGTGGGCGGTGTAGTAGATCCTTGCTGCGCGGATCGCAAAAGTAACCACGTCTAATACATGTACACCTTGTACCTCGTGCCATCCAGATGACTGATCTGATCTTGGTGAGTTTTCGGAAAGTTCTTGTGCGGAATTGTAGTCATTTGGGTCCTTATGTATCTCTACAGCGTCCTTCCTGTGAGCTTCGACTTCTCGCAACGCTTGCTCCGCCTCTGATAGAGCTTTCTTGAGATCCTGTCTTAGAGTCTCGGAGTCTGGAGGTGGCGGGAGATGCTGAATCTTGTGACTGTAGGTACTGACAGTAGGAGGTAGCATTAAGTTCTCCTCCCAATCCAAATTGGAGTCATCGTCCATTACGGCAACTTCTGTATCATCATCTCCGTCAATTCCACCTTCATCTGCCAATATGTACTTCTTGGGTTTCCGGTTTGCAGAACCTTCTGAGCGGGCCTTTTTCGGTTCATCCTCCCTCGCAAGCTGCCCGCCTTTCCCATCGAGTAAACCGGTACGTGCAAAGTAGTATTGGAGATGTGCGATACTGCCGAGGCTCAATACGCTATCCCTGTTGCCAGCCGAAGCTGCGAACGCTACAACTTGAGGACGTACATAGCCGCGTTGACGAAGGGCTGCAGAGGCTGATGATGAGCGGGAGGTCGTGGATGGCCTCGAGAATGTAGAGATGTCCGAAGAAGCCGCAGAAAAGGATCGATCCAGCTTTGGGCACGCAGACAAACCAGGCGTAGGAGATGGGAACGGAGATGGGGAGGAATCTCTTGTCGTTGTAGGAGATGCTGTCATGGTGTTCTCTGGGGCGAGGAAAGGACTGTAAGCCATCTTGTCCGGCAAGACCAATTAGCCCTCTTCTTGCACCCAAATCGAAGTTTCAGTCCTGGTTGGTCGTGTAACGTAAGGGCGGATTTCCAGGGTATGGCAATTGCTGTCATCAAGCATGCCATATGTCAGGGGCTGTGGTGGTTGTAGAGATTGCAGGGGCACGCGTAGATCCCCCGGTTGACGCGTTGTTTAGAAATAGGGGAAGGATTCAGGACAGATATCTTCCTTGATATACTCAGGATTTGCGATAGTACAATGTACACACCACGGACCTAATGGACTGTCGAGGACTTGGTTCAAATACAGTTCCAGAAGATGAGGTGCTTTCTAATCACCAATCAGAGCAAGAATGAAAAGGGGGGCCGGTACTATTCAAATGTATCTCTGGGTTTCCTTCAGGGTTGTGACTCGCAGACGACGAAATGTTGACCGCCCGGATAAACTCGATACGATCTGATAGCAATATATAAAGTAAGTACTCCTTAACGATGCTGCGCGGAGACCCTTTTTGCAATTTATAATGCATGTCTCTAGAGCAACGACAAGAACGAGGAAAAGTAGAAGTATCAAAGCTAGACACAAACACCAGACATCTCATAAACACCCAGCTCAACATGAGGACTTTCGGCCAACCCAATATCGCAATATCGGTCTACCATGTCTACAACCTATACCATGACATCAACTGTGGGTCTCTTGCTATGGCGGACTCAAGCAACGAAATACTGTTTTTGTGGCTTAATCCCCAATTCCAATGTAGACAGACTACTGCCTACCGCGTTTCTGAGGATAACAGTTTACCTCACGGGTACAAGCCTATGAATGATCCCTGTCTCATGCGTAGCAAGAGGTAGGCTGGCTTCTTTACATTGACGATTACTCCGCCATTGCTTCATGATTGTCCAATTCAGTTGTTGATTTCTAAGCCAACAGCAAGAAGCTGTAAAAAGACAGGGGATTACTAATCTATACATGCATGTACGTTCAGTACATATTATCCCTCTTCTTCCCTTCATTTTCCTCAACTTCCAACTACGTTCTCCGGATTGGTTCTTGATTATGGCACCAATCCGCGTAGGTATCATCGGCCTCTCCAAGGCTGCCAAAACCTCATGGGCCGGCTCTGCGCACTTCCCATATCTCATGGCATCCAATGGCAAATACGAGATCAAAGCGCTGTGTAATTCTAGCGTAGAGTCTGCTCAAAAAGCCATCGATGGCTTCAATCTCCCGTCCACGACGAAGGCATACGGCAATCCTCAAGACCTTGCCAATGATCCCGAGGTGAGGTTAGATCGAATTACAGAAACATGTGTTGATAGTCTCAACTTAGGTTGATTTGGTAGTTTGCTCTACCAGAGTCGATACCCATTACAAGACCATCAGACCTAGCATCGAAGCTGGCAAAGATGTTTTCGTCGAGTGGCCACTCGCGTCAAACATGCAACAAGCCGAGGAGCTAGCTTCTCTGGCAAAGGATAAAGGCGTCAAGACCATGGTAGGTCTGCAAGGGCGGGTATCTCCCGTCTACCTCAAAGTAAAAGATCTTGTCCAAGGAGGCAAGATCGGAAATATCCTGAGTAGCTCCATGACTCTCAGTGGTGGCACCAGTTCGCGTGACTCTACCGGCGAGGGACTATCCTACTTCTTTGACAGGAGCGTTGGAGGAAACTTTCTCAGCATTTTAGTCGGACACAGTGAGAAACCCAAACCCCTGTACCCTCAACGCCATAGTATCTAAAGCATGCCACACTCAGCTGCCGACTCGATCGCCAATGTCCTCGGCGCCATCAAGCTCACCTCATCAAACCTCTCTCTTCTCTACCCTGACATCAAGGTTCTCTCCTCGTCAGGCGACGTCCTCCGAACGATCAAATCCAACGTCCCAGATCTCGTCCACATGGAGGGCTCTCTCCCTTCCCACAACAACGCCCCTATGGCCATCCTCCTGCGTCGCGCGCCGCCTTTCAAAGGAACCCCAGCGCTCATCTGGGCCGTGCATGGTCAAAGCGGTGAGATCCGCGTCGAAGCTGTCGGGACAATGATACATGCTGTTGACTCGGGTGTCAAGATCCTGGTCGAGGATTTCGAGAGTGGTGAGGTTGAGACGGTGTCTTGGGAGGATCCTATGGCGGGAAAGGGAATCAAGGGTCCGGCGAGCAATATCGGGGCGTTGTATGAGGCGTTCGCAGGGGGAGAGAAGGGGGCGTGGCCGACTTTTGAGGATGCGCTGCAGAGGCATAAGATGTTGGAAGAGGTTTGGGGAGACTGGAATGCTTGACCTTGACGGGGTCAAGCAATCCATGGAATATACCAAGTAGGAAGATCGAAGAGGTAGTATCGGCATGAATTCATGAGAACCGTGCATCTATCTCTTTACTAGCTCTTGGGTTAGGACAAACCTTCCCTGCCATTGGGTGGGATCCCTTGCAGTAATACGTTGGGTAATTCGCGTGAGATGCAAGTGATACCGCAAGTAGGGAAATCGGAGAACCAGCATCAGCACGGATCACAAGAAACATCACCAGCTCTCAGATTAGGACAGACCTCGCCCGGCCATGATTCCATGGCGTCGCGCGTTTGGCAAATCACGTGATTTACAAGGGTGATCAAGGTAATTGCCATTTACATGTACCTCATGTTGATAATTGTCGAACCTGCAATGGCAACAGAAAATTGCAGAGATGTGATATCGATGAGATGGATTAACGACACTACGTAAAGGCTCAGTAGCCACTAGTCCATGGCATAAGATAACCTCTAAGCGCGACCGAACCCAACGTCGTCAAGCCTTCCCAATCATCTCGCAAACAACTCGTACAAGATCCAGATTGGAATCCGATAAACACCGAGGCTGGCAGGAAACTCCCCCCTGTCGCAAAGGAATTAGAATCCTTGCACCACAGCAAAAACACTCCTCTTTCACAAGAAAAAAAGAATCGAAAGCAGAAAGAAACTCCCAAAGCCAAACCATTAAGCCTTCCCCTCCCCCTCTAGCGCCTCAATCTCCCCACCCGCCTCCCTCTCCGCCCACGCTCCCCACAACCCCCTCTTTCCCCTAATCCTCAACGCCCCCCCCAGCTCCTTCGCGCTCTGCTCCACCTTCACCGCATCCTTCGTCGCCAGCACCAAGACCTCAAAGAACATCTTCGTCGCATCCGCCTTACTCGTCGTCGCCTCGGGCAGCATCTCCTGGAACAGCGTCTGCGCCTTCTTGAGCTGCGAGGGGGATGCGGGTTGGGTTTGCGAGTCCAGGTTGGTGGAGGCGGAGAAGCGGTCGCGCAGTAGGTGCACGGCGTGTTGGGTGCCCAGGGAGATGGGGCCGGAGTCGAGGGGGTGGAGGAGGGGTGCGGTGGTGTCGTCGAAGACGTCGCGGAGGGGCGAGAGCTGGTCGGAGTCGTTGGGGAATTGGTCGTTGGGGTTGAGGTTGTCGTTTTCGTCATCGTTGAGGGGAGGGGGAATGCCTTCGTCTGCGGGTTCGGAGATCGGGCGGGTGGGGCCTAAGCCGAGGCTTTCGTCTGCGGGTGGGAATTTGTCTTCGTCGTCGGGGATCTCTGGTTGAGGCGTGGTGGCTTTGTCGGCTTGGGCGTCTTCTTCGTCGACGTCGGCGACGCCGCTGTCGCGCTTGCGCTTGAGCTCGCCGGATTTGCGGACCACTTCTATGGAGAGAATACCGCGGAGTTCTGGGGCCCAGCCCTTGGTTTGTCCGTCACCGAGGATGTTCGATACGAATTCGCCATTTTTCTGCATGTTCATCAGGCTTAGCAGAAGTGGGTCACGGGGTAGGAAAGACGCGGGCTTGAGAATCGCGGAACGATCTTCTTGCAGCGCCTTGATCTGTGCGCTAGTGAACTGGGTTTGTGTGTCTGCTCGAAGGGTCTTTCTCTTCTTAGCTCGGTGAGCTTGTTGCATCGTGGCTTCTTCCTCGTCCTCTTGATCGAAGTTGAATGTACGGACGACGCTCGAGCGAACAGATGAAAGAGGCGACTGGGAATCACGTTCCAGTCGGGGATCTGCGGGTGCACCTAGATCTCCTGATCCAATAGTTGGGTCATCCATGGGCATCTGGAAATCGTTCATCGCGTCATCCAGCATCATGGGATCGTCGTGTGGGTTATCTGGAATCAAGGAGGGCACAGGACTAACGGCCTCAGCCGGCCTTCGCGTGGGCTCATCATCTCCGAGGTCGAGTCCAAGATCATCGTCCTGGAATTTGTCGACATTGTCCATCATCGAATCCTCAAACGCTCTTGGCGCCGGCGCCCTTCTTCCAATCTCAATGCTTGGTCCATCGTCGTCCCCGAGATCGAGGTCGAGCTCGACATGCATATCATCTTCATCAAATATATCTGGCCTCGGATCGGGCGCGTGCCGACCTTGCTCGATGCTGATGGCGTCTGAGGTCATCTGACTGGTCCAGTTTAGAGGATCGTCCTTTTTGCCCCCAAGGTCGATTTCCATAGGTCGGAAGTCGAGAAGGGAGGGGTCTAACTCGGGCATCATGGGATCGCTGATCTTGTCCGCCACAGTAAGAGCCGCTGCGCTAGGCATGGCCAGATTAGAAGGGAGGTCGACGTTGCCAGGGCGGAACGCCTGTGCGATTCTTAGCAGACATAGTCTCGTGTAGCACCATGCATGTTTACCATTTTGATCTTGAGCAGCGCTTCGTTGCAATCGTCCAATAGATAACGCGCTTTTCGACTGTATATCCTCACGACACCCAAGAGAAGCTGTCCACTTAATCGCAAAGCCATCGGCGCGGTGCCCTGGTCGACGATTGCATTTACGCTGCTTTCAATGTTCGACTGTAGAATGTGCGTTTTTGACAATTTGCGCTCGAGGTTGGCCGAGAGCCAGACGCGAGCCAGAGGCCCCGTCTTCGAAAGGAGCGTCTCTGAATAGAACATCCTGTGCGGAAGAAGCCGAATCCGACGCGATGGGGTGTTCAATTTCACTCAAGGCGAGAGGAGTGCAAGACGCGCGCACAGGGCCTATGTTCTGTTGTTGTTATGAATTGTTGTTGCTAGCGCGTCGAGATTCTATCGCCCGAAGCGCCAGATCCAGGCGCGCGTCGATAATGTGTCCTCCAAGAATATTTATGGCGGGATACTGTAGAGTAGCAATGGAGCAATGGAGTATTGGAGCAAGTACGGAGTAGCAAAGAATGTGTGGTGCTCGAAGTCTAATGTTGCGGCGAGTGGAAGTGAGAGCCGTGACGATGGCTGGGATGGGGTCCGAAGGAATCTAGTGCGTGCGGCCTGGCGCTTCTCCGGATCTGAGCAGGGGTCAGTCGTACCTTAAGCCTGGTAGGGAGTCTCTACTGAGCAGCGTGCAGAACGACGCAACAACAGATGCCCTTTCGCTCCTTTTCAGCATCCTTTTGTATCGTACGCAAATCAAGCACCCGGTTGCAGCACCAGCCGGGAACCGTGTAGAGACCTTTTGGTTCTACTGATAGTATTCCCTATTCAGGGTCCTGGAGTGATTCTTGGTTGCTCTGCCGGCAACGTCACTTCTTGAAGAAGTGTCGCCGATAAGCAGCCTTCAAACCCCATGTTCCAGCCATGAGATCATGTCGAGATCACACACACCCTTGTCTTCTCCTCCACCTAACGGGCCCAGCGCAGCCCATCGAACAAGCTCCCCGCAACCCGCAACGCCCCACAAGATATTCTCTGGATCTGTGAGCGTTCAATTTACTGTCTCGTGCGGGAAGCTACGTAGCTGACCTAATTCCAGTCGGGAGCATCTTCCTACTCCCTCCTTGACCCCGAAGAGACCGCGCGACGTCTGAATACCTCCCTAACACATGGCCTCTCGCCTTCGAACGCCGAGACCAGATTGCTCGATAATGGCCCCAATGAGCTCCAACATGAGAAGCCTGAGCCGCTATGGCTTCGGTTTCTCAAGCAATTCAAGGAAACCCTCATTCTCCTCCTGCTCGCCTCGGCCGTCATATCGTGGTTCATGGGAAATTTGGACGACGCCGTCAGCATTACAATTGCGGTGACCATTGTGGTAACGGTTGGGTTCGTGCAAGAATACCGATCCGAAAAATCTCTCGAGGCGCTCAGTAGATTGGTCCCGCACCATGCGCATCTAATCAGGAGTTCCTCGGATGGCAAGCCCCGAAGGGATCGGTCGAGTAAGCGGGAAGATGGAGAGGTGGGGATCGAAATGCAAAGCCGACTGGATAGCAGCGTTTCTACTACAAAGCTGGCCTCTACGACAGTTATCGCTTCAAATTTGGTCCTGGGTGACCTTGTTATTTTTTCGACGGGTGACCGTATCCCTGCGGACATTAGGATTACCAGCGCTGCAGATTTGTCGATTGATGAATCAAACCTCACGGGAGAGAATGAGCCAGCGCTGAAACATGCTGAGGCTTTGGAACGTCCCGCAGCGCCAGCGAACCCTTATGCGCCCCCTTTTGCATCTCCTGCAGCAGGGTCCGTTGGTACAGATATCCGGCTTAATGAGCAAACCAACATTGCCTTTATGGGAACTCTTGTACGATCAGGACATGGTCAGGGACTGGTAATAGGTACGGGAGGAGCGACTGAGTTCGGCGCCATATCGGCTTCATTACAAGAGATAGAAAGCCCCCGCACGCCTCTACAGCAGGCAATGGACAAGTTGGGTCAACAGCTAAGCTATATGTCGTTCGGGGTCATTGCTCTGATCATGATAGTGGGCATATGGCAAGGCAGGAAAGTGCTGGAGATGTTTACGATTGGCGTGTCATTGGCAGTGGCTGCTATCCCAGAAGGTTTGCCGATCATCGTCACGGTCACACTCGCTTTGGGTGTTCTACGAATGGCTAAACAGGGAGCGATTGTCAGGAGGTTGCCAAGCGTGGAAACACTGGGCTCTGTAAATGTTGTTTGCAGTGACAAGACCGGTACATCTCTTCTTGCAGGATGGCACAGGGGTAATGACTGATAATCTTACAGGAACTTTAACTCTAAACCATATGACTGTAACAAAGCTCTGGCATTTCGATGCGCCTTCGCCTATGGAGGTCAATAGGGACTTGGCATCGTCAACGCCTGACTCCGCGGTACGGACTATCTTACGTATCGGCAACATAGCCAACAATGCGAGGCTTTCCGGCGCCCACGGTGCTTCTCCTGCCACTGCGTCTTCGGCTGCGATCATGTCATCCATGCTCGGCAACGATCCCACAACAGCTGGTGCGAAGAGTCGTTGGGTAGGACAACCCACCGATGTCGCTATGTTGGACTTACTCGATGCATTTGGTGAAGATGATGTTCGAGGGAGGATTGGAGGGCGGAGCGCAGAGACACCATTCAGCTCCGAAAGGAAATGGATGGGCGTTGTTATTGGTGGTAACCAAGGCAAAGATCTCAGCGTCGCGCCAGATGTCGCTTACATCAAGGGGGCACTGGAACAGATACTGAAGCGGTGCGATACTTATCTTTCTAGGGATGGCCGGGAGATCATTCTTGACGAACCGAGGCGTCAAGCAGCCATAACTGCTGCAGAGAAGATGGCCGGGGATGGTCTTCGTGTTCTCGGCTTCGCTAGTGGCACGAAAAGGGATGCCCCTAGACGCTCATCTCAAGCTCCAAGTCGAGGCGCAACGCCCCGGCCACCAATGCTGGACCGCAGCCCAAGCCGCCAAGTCAATGAAGACGCGTACCAGGGCTTGACTTTCGCTGGTATTGTTGGTATGAACGATCCACCACGGAAGGGCGTAGATAAGTCAATACGACGTCTGATGGCGGGAGGGGTGAAGGTTATCATGATCACTGGAGACGCAGAGACTACGGCTCTAGCCATTGCGAGGAAGCTCGGCATGCCTCTTAACCCACCCAGGCCCAGCGCTGCCGAAGGCCATCGGCCCGTTCTGCGAGGAGAAGAACTCGACCGTATGTCAGCGGAGGAACTGGCGGAGGCCATGTCGGGAACATCGATTTTCGCCCGAACAAGTCCTGACCACAAGATGAAAATCATCCGGGCACTCCAGTCAAACGGCGACGTTGTTGCTATGACAGGAGACGGGGTGAACGACGCGCCTGCGTTGAAGAGGGCTGATATCGGTATATCGATGGGTCTCCTGGGGACTGACGTTGCAAAAGAGGCAGCCGATATGATCCTCACGGACGATGATTTCTCAACGATACTCAGCGCTATCGAGGAGGGCAAGGGCATCTTCTACAACATCCAAAACTTCATCACCTTTCAACTCAGCACCAGCGTCGCCGCCCTGTCCCTAGTCCTCCTCAGTACCTTTCTCGGCTTCAAGAACCCTCTGAACGCAATGCAAATCTTGTGGATAAGTAAGGCTCCCGAGCTCTCACAGACCAGCTTCTTGGACTAAGCACTAAACCTCCTCCAGATATCCTCATGGACGGCCCCCCCGCGCAATCCCTCGGCGTCGAGCCCGTCGACCCAGCCATCATGTCCCGCCCGCCCCGCTCCCGCACCGCCCGCGTCCTCACCCGCGCCCTCATCCAACGCGTCCTCACCTCCGCCTCCATCATCATGCTCGGCACCATCATCATCTACGTCCGCGAAATGTCCATCGACAACACCGTCAACGCGCGCGACACCACCATGACCTTCACCTGCTTCGTCTTCTTCGACATGTTCAACGCGCTGACCTGCCGCAGCGAGGGCAAGAGCGTGCTGCGCGGGGAGCTGAACCTCGTCGGCAACAAGATGTTTAATTTCGCCGTTGGGGGCAGCCTGTTGGGCCAGATGGCGGTGATTTACCTGCCATTTCTGCAGAGGATTTTTCAGACCGAGGGGCTGACGGCGTGGGACTTGGTGTTTTTGGCGGGCATTGCGAGCTCGGTGTTTTGGGTGGATGAGGGTCGGAAGTATTATAGAGCGCGGAGTCGAAGGAGAGGGCTGGGGGGGTATAGTGTGAGTGTATAACAGGCATTGATAGAGTATCTGTACATATTCGCGGCATTCGAACTCGCATTGAAAGCGTCAGATTCCGTATCTTGGATCAATAGAGGTTCGATATGAGCAACCATCCATACATAATCTTCTCTTCTGGGTATTTAATGTCTAAGCATGCGGGCTCGCCTTTCCCGCCCCTCCTTCATAAATTCCACACAGTAGCATCAATCCGCCATACCCCATCATCCACAGCCATCGACCCCCTCCCCTCCAGTACATGACATGCCCTCCCCTCCCTCCCCCCTCCCCTCTCC